>Ga0208626_1000142_pt1 | contig 31225 bp, 19 predicted proteins | sample LakWasMet10_HOW4_2_FD_183860 | JGI IMG/M metagenome (GOLD analysis project Ga0208626, IMG submission 183860) | Freshwater sediment methanotrophic microbial communities from Lake Washington under simulated oxygen tension - Sediment Metagenome... | ecosystem: Environmental > Aquatic > Freshwater >... | reverse complement strand
CGGATGCTGACATGTGACTGTTCTGGCGTATATTTCACGGCATTGCGCACCACATTGTCGATAGCGCGATGCAACAAATCCGGCTGCGCTGACAGCATGAGCGGCCTCGCTGTATTTTCACGCGCCGGCACATAATCAATGATGATTTTTCTTGCTTCCCCTTCAAACCGTGCATCTTCGGCCACTGTCAGCAGCAGCTCATTCAAGTTGACCGGCTCTTTTGCAATATCCATCATGCCAGATTCCAAGCGCGACAGTGCCAGCAACTCGCCGACCAAATCATCCATCCGTTCCGACTCCCTTTCGATGCGTGCCAGTGAAACCGTCAGCTTGTCCGGCTGCTGGCGAGCCAGGCCAACGGCAATCTGCAAACGCGCCAGAGGCGAGCGCAATTCATGCGACACTTGATGCAGTAAACGTGTCTGGCTCTGCAGCAAGGCACCCAGCCGGGTTGCCATCAAATCAAATGCATGGCCTAAATCGGCAAGTTCATCACGGCGTGACCCCATGGACTTGCCAACGCGCACATCCAGATTGCCGCCGGCGGCACTGGAAAAAGCATTCCTGAGCTGCTGGATAGGTTTAGAAAAATACCAGGCCAGAATCGCTGCAAAAATAAAACTGGCAAATGCTCCTGCCAGTAACGGCATCACGGGGTAGGAATGCCTGCCAGGCCTGCCATGAAAGCCGAACTGTCCGGCATGCGGCTTTGGCTGCACCGCGCCGCTCACATGCCTGTAGGCTGGCACAAACAATAAATATTCGTGCTGATCATTGGCCGTGACTTTTTGCAGCGCCATCCTGGGCGAAAAGTGACCATGTTTGTCCGCCAGCGCAACCTCAGTAGCCTGTCGCTCAAAAAGTGTACGCGCATTGCTGATCACATCTACAGGCAACTGACGCCCCAGCAGATCATGGTTATCTTCGCTGATAGCAAACACCTGCGGCATTGGCTGGCGTGACCATCGCGTGATCAACGCATGCAAACCTTCCACCCCGCCATACTGCAAGGTAGCCGCCGCCGCATCCACCAGAGACCTGGCTGGCGGGCTGGTTTCAACCTGGCTATTTAATTTATCCTGATTCTGGTTAGCGACCCAGATTGCAACCGCAGTCACCGCAGTTAATTGCGCCAGGAAGAAAAAAATGAAAAATTTCCAATAAAGCCTGCCCATGAATCGACCTATATCCCTGCCATTGAAGTTTAACTTTTCAGCAACTGGTAGCCGGTGCGGAACACCGTCTGTATGCAGTGCCTGCCATCGGGCAACAAACCTAATTTATGACGTATGCTGCTCAGGTGTACATCGATGCTGCGATCAAACCTGGCAAGCGGGCGACCCAATGCCGATTGCGACAACTCCTGCTTGGTGACTACTTTCCCTGCATTTCTGGCCAGCACTTCAAGCAGATTAAACTCCGTGCTGGTCAGGTTAAGCACCTGCTCACTCCAGCTGGCCTGTCGCAGCGCCGGCCTGACACTCAAGGATCCGACAACGATCTGGGCATCCGCAGGATCGGCATCATCCGTCACTGGCTCAGCCATCGGTTTTACACGACGTAAAATCGCCCGTATACGCGCCACAATTTCACGCGGGCTACTGGGCTTAGGCACATAATCATCGGCACCCAGCTCCAGGCCGACAATACGGTCCGTATTATCCCCTTTTGCCGTCAGCATAATCACCGGCACATTACTGTGCTGGCGTATCACCTTCAAGGTTTCTATCCCGTTCAGTTTCGGCATCATCACATCCAGCACCACAATATCAACCGTTTGCCCGCAGGCTGATGCAGCGCCGGCTTCGCCATCATGCGCAAGCAGGACGTCAAAGCCCTCCGTCTCAAGATACTCCTTGAGCAGCCCGGCCAGTTCTACATCATCATCAATCAACAATACCGTTTGCATCACGCACTTATCCGGAAATTAACAAAAAGCCATCAGTAGCATGACCTTATAAAGTCATGTATGGCGTCATCATATAGAGCGCCAACATTTGCTACAACAAGCGGGCTTTACCTTTACCCGGTTTTACATGTGGTTAACTTAAATTAACAGTACCGGCATGCACAATGGCATCGTCTTAAATAAGCGCAGATGTGGGGCGAAGACTCATTCAACGGCTCACAAATTTTCAGTTATTTTTATCAGGATAAAGGAATGTTATGAATACTACACATCCACTCAATGCTCAATTGCCATTGAAAAAGATATTGGCAGCATCGATTATTGCACTCTCATTGCCACTGGCCTCGACCGCTTACGCCAAACATGGCGACCAGGACGGCAAAGCCTGCAACAGAGAAGACGCAAGGCCGCATCGTGGCATGGGTTTTGAAAAAGCCGGCGTGCCGCCATATTTGCATGGAATAAAGCTGACCAACGAACAGGAAGACCAGATTTTCACGCTGATGCATGCCCAGATGCCTGAGTTGCGCAAGCAGCATAAGCAACACCATGAGTTAATCAGCGAGATTCGCACAACCGCCCAGGCGGATCAATTCGATAGTGCGAAAATGCAGCAGCTTGCAGATAAAGCGGCCAGTCTGGAAAAAGGTAAAGTACTGCTGTTTGCGCAACAGGATGCAAAAATATTTGCGTTACTCACTCCGGAACAGCGTAAAAAAGTCCGTGAATTCAAGGGCTTCAGGCATGACGGTGCAGATCGTGACGCTAAAGCCGACCATGGCGAAAACAAACGCCCCGCCGGCTTTAAAGGATCTGGCATTGCACCAGCCTACCGTAGCCTATAGCCATAGAGTTTAGCCACAGCTACGGCAATGCGCAGCCCTGTTCAACAGGCGCTGCGCATGTTCGATCAAGACCCGTCAGGATCAGGCGTTCTCGAACGCTTCGCAGAACTGGCTTAACAACTGGCCAAAAATCGGTAATATTTCTTCAATTTCGTGTGGACTTTCATCATCGGTGCCTGCAATCACAAATGCAATCACCACCTTGTCCAGGTTTTCCCTGAACTCTACCCAATGCTCGGCTTGCGCTTCCGCAATCAGCTGGAACTTGTTAAAGCCTGCGTCGATGATTTCAATCAGCTCTGCATCCGGCAGGCCTGCAAACAAAGTCTTGGCAATCGTAATCTGCGCTGTCGAAAACTCGGGGTTAATCTCTTCCCGTGCCAGCGGCGTCGTGAAGAATGCATAACTCAGCAATGCAAAAGCCTGGTATACGCTAAGCATATCAAAATTTTCGCTGCGCTCTTCCAGAGGTGATCGCTCTGCCGATTGTATCGCCTTGAACGTCACATAACAGCTCAGGTAATCCGCTGCATTCAGTGCATCATATTCATCCAGATTGGTGCTTGGGATTTCGTCATCGCGTAATGTCGCCGCCAGACTCAAGGCATGCATCAGTTTCAAGCGTTGTGAATAAGTGGTTTGCATAGTGAATAATCCAATCTACATTTTAAAAATCAAACTTAGCCACAGATAAACACAGATGAACACGGATATTACCAAGTAGAAGATTTTATCTGTGTGTATCTGCGTTCATCTGTGGCTAAAAATATCTTCAATTGATCTCTGGCATCGCTTCTAGCTGTTCGTGCAGTTCCAGCCAGCGCTCTTCGGCCGTTTCCAGTTTAGCGGCCAATTCTGCCTGCGTTTTCAACAACTGCTGCAGTTCTGTCTTATCGGTTGCGCTGTAAAGTTCGGTATCGTTCAGGCGGTCATCACAGGTTTTTTTATCAGCCTGCATTTTTGCCATATTACGTTCGATCTGCTCCAGCTCTTTGAGCAATGGGCGTCGTTCAGCGATTCGCGCCTGGCGCTCGGCCTTGCTCTGCGCCCTGTCATTTTTATTGGGCTTATCCGCGACCTGTAGCTGTCCGGCCTGTTTTTCCCTGATACGCTGCTCGTTCAGCCATCGGCTGTAATCCTCAAGGTCGCCATCAAACGCTTCTGCCTTGCCGTCAGCCACCAGTATGAATTGATCGCAGCTGGCGCGCAATAAGGCTCTGTCATGCGACACCAATATCACGCCGCCTTCAAAATCCTGCAATGCCAGCGTCAAGGCATGCCGCATTTCCAAATCAAGATGGTTGGTCGGCTCATCCAGCAACAGCAGGTTTGGCCTTGTCCAGATCAATAACGCCAATGCCAGCCTTGATTTCTCACCGCCTGAAAAATTAGCGCAGGGTGCCCGCGCCATATCGCCTTTAAAATCAAAACCACCCAGGTAATTCAGGTGTTCCTGTTCACGTGTCAGCGGATCCAGTTTCATCATATGCTGCAATGGAGACTCGTCAGGCCGCAGCTGTTCCAGCTGATGCTGCGCAAAATAGCCGATATTCAGGTCTTTACCCTCCACCCGTTTACCGGATATCGGCTCCAGTTCATGTGCCAGCAGCTTGATCAGCGTAGTCTTGCCTGCACCGTTCTTGCCCAGCAGGCCGATACGCTCACCGGGTCTGACAGCCAGCTCGATATTGCTGATCAGCGGCTGGTTACCGTAACCGACACTCATGCCATCCAGTACCAGCAGCGGATCAGGGGCTGCAACCGGAGCCCTGAATTCAAAACCGAACTGTGAATCAACGTGTGCGGCAGAGATCATTTCCATGCGCTCCAATGCCTTGATGCGGCTTTGTGCCTGGCGTGCCTTGGTCGCCTGCACACGGAAACGGTCGATATAACTTTGCAGGTGAGCGACCTTGCGCTGCTGCTTTTCAAACATGGCTTGCTGCAAGGCCAGCTTTTCTGCACGCTGGCGTTCAAAATCCGAATAACCGCCACGGTATAAAGTAAGCGTCTGCTGCTCGATGTGTGCGATATGGTTCACAATCGCATCCAGGAAATCACGGTCATGCGAGATCAGGAACAAAGTGCCACGATAACTTTGCAGCCAGCTTTCCAGCCAGATGACGGCATCCAGATCCAGATGGTTGGTAGGCTCGTCCAGCAGCAATAAATCAGAGCGGCACATCAGTGCCCGCGCCAGGTTCAAACGCACACGCCAGCCGCCGGAAAACGTAGAAACCGGCTGCTGCAGGGCTGACTGGCTGAAACCCAGCCCGCTTAACAGTTCTGCCGCACGCGCTTTGGCGCTATAGCCATCAACATCCGCTAAACGATGGTGCAGCTCGGCAATCAGTTCCCCCTGATGATGCGCCTCGGCTTTGGCTAGAGCCGCTTCAATTTCACGCAACTCGGCGTCGCCATCCAGCACAAACTCAATGGCCGGCATCGGCAATGCGGGCGTCTCCTGTGCAACATGTGCCACGACCCAGCTTGCCGGCATTTCGAAATCACCTTTTTCAGGATGAAGTTCACCGCGCAGCATGGCAAAAAGCGATGACTTGCCCGCACCGTTCGCCCCGGTAAGGCCTACTTTATGGCCGGGATGCAGTTGCATGGATGCGCCCTCGATCAGGATTTTCGTACCGCGGGTCAATGTAAGTTGTTTAAATTGAATCAAGTCATTACGCTCTTAAAAATGGCAGGCTACATTCAAGTCAAGGCCAGGCGATTCTGACCAAAGGCGCTATTCTAAATGATTCAGGTAAGAGTTCTCATAATTCTTTCATTTTTGCGGCGTAGGATAAGCCGCACATTTACCTGGTTTTACATAGTATTTACATCTGTAATGCCTTGTAAAACATGCCTGCTGACTGATATTGCAGTAAAATGCATGCTTAATAAATAATTCAAATATATTGATCAAACCAATGCTAAAGAAATCCGTACTCTGGCTATGCCGTTCAGTACTATGGCTCACCGGGGTTATGCTCTCTATTATGCTGATTGCGGCATTGACCATACAATTCTGGGTCATGCCGAATATCGGGCGATATAAACATGATATTGCCGCGTATGCGTCCAATGCAGCCAGACAGAAAGTCGCTATCGGCGACATCAAGGCAAGCTGGCGCGGCATCAATCCGCACCTGTCGATCAGCAATATCGATATTTTTGATGCCGAGAACCGCCTGGCTTTACAGTTAAAGAATACCGAAGTCTCCTTGTCGTGGTTAAGCATACCTACACTTGAACCGCGGCTGAATGAGCTAGTGATTCATTCACCGGAGCTGACAATCCGGCGCATTGCATCCGGCGAAATTTTTGTTGCCGGCATCAGCATGAGCGGTGAATCAAAACCTGACCTGGCCAACTGGCTCTTGAGGCAAAATACCGTAGAAATCAACCAGGCCAGGATCATGTGGCTTGATGAAAAGCGCAGTGCCCCGATGCTAAGCCTCGGCAGCTTCAACTTGCAGCTGCATAGCCCGCTATGGAGAGGCCTGGTGAAGAACCATAGTTTCAAAATGAATGCCATCCCTTCTGCGGGCACAAGAAACCCCATACTGGTCGACGGCAGCTTTTATGGTGACGACATCAGCAAAACCCAGGAATGGGATGGCTATATTGACCTGACTTTAAAAAACACCGACCTGGCAGCCTTTAAAACCTGGGTGGATTATCCGGTTGATATACATACCGGAGTTGGCTCCGCCACTTTAAAAGTCAAATTCAAGAACCATGAACTGCAATCGGTCAGCAGCAATGTTGATATCAAAGACTTGCAGATACAGACCAAATCCGGCGTGCTGCCGGTAAAACTGCGCAAACTTGCCGGTAACCTTGAATGGCAGAACCTGAAGAAGTTTCAGCTGATAGGCACGAGTCCTGCCAAGTCCGGCTATTCAGTCAATGTCAGCCAATTGTCTGCCAGTGCCGATAACGGCCTTAACCTTGAAAACCTCAAAGCCGACTACTCAGACAGCACCAGCGGCAAGCAAACCTTCAACCTTGAACTTGCCGCATTCAACCTGATCGGCATACACGAATATCTCGCATTCCTGCCTTTGTCTGACGCGTTGCAGCAGCACATCACAGCAGCTGCGCCCAACGGCACGCTTAAAAACCTGGAGCTGCACTGGGAAGCCCTGAACAACAAAACCACGACCTACCGCATCAACTCGGAGTTCGATCATCTCAACATCAATGCCCAGCAGCAAATACCTGGCTTCAGCAACTTATCAGGCGCTTTAAAAGCCAGCCAAAAAGGCGGGCAACTACAGCTCGATTCAGCCAACAGCAAGCTCGACTTGCAAGGCATCCTGCGCTGGCCTGTTCCGCTGGACAGCCTGAGCGGAGAAGTGTCCTGGCTCATCAAGGACAAAGCCACGCAAATCAATGTCAGCAGGCTGAATATCAGCAACCAGCACTTATCCGGCACCGTAAACGCCAGCTACCTGATGGATGGCATTAAAGGCGGCAACCTGAACCTGAGCGCACATTTTGATAAAGGCAATGCTAAATATGCGCTTTATTATTACCCGATCATGCTCGGTGAAACCACCCTGCAATGGCTGGATACGTCTATCCTGGCAGGCCGCGCTGAAGATATTGAACTCACGATCAAGGGTCGTCTGGCAGACTTCCCGTTTGTCGACAGCAAGAACCGCCTGGACCCGAAACTGGGGCTGTTCAGGGCTACCGCAAAACTGAGCGATGCCACCCTGGAATACGGCACCGACTGGCCTGTGATTAACAATCTGGGGCTAGACCTGCTGTTTGAGGGCAAGCGCATGGAGTTGAACGCCCATACCGGCAACATACTCGGCAACAAGATCATTAAAAGCAAAACGACGATCGCCCAGCTTGATGCTGACTACCCTATCCTCAGCGTCACTTCTGAACTCACCGGCCCGGTCAGCGAAGGCATCAACTTCGTCAATAAAAGCCCGGTGCTGGAAGTGACGCAAGGCTTCACCGAAGACCTCAAAACCAGCGGCAACGGCAAGCTGAGCCTGGGACTGATGATTCCTATGCAGAATCTTGAAGCGGCTAAATACAAAGGGCTCTACCAGATCATCAATGGCAGCATGGAAAACGCCAGCATACCTGCGCTTAGCCAGATCAACGGCGTGCTGGAGTTCACCGAAAACAGCCTTACAGCCAAAAATGTCAAAGCCTATGCCTTTGGCTCCCCTGTGGCTTTCAACCTGAATACCGGCAAAGACAAATCCATACGCGTGGCAGCCAAAGGCCGCATGGGTGAGGATGGCCTGAAACAGTTCCTGAAAGAACAGAACGCTGAAAAAGTTTCAAATTACATCAGCGGCGGCGCAGAGTGGACCGGTAACATCCTGATCCAGAAACCGCGCGTCAACATCATCATACGTTCCGACCTGCTCGGTATCAGCTCTCAATTTCCTGCCCCGCTGGATAAAACCGCAGACAGGCCGCTTAACCTGCTTGTAGATAACAGGCAGGATGCAAACACCGACTATATGCGGATAGCGCTTGGCAACAAGGTCATGGCCAGAATCATACGCTCGGCCGATAACGGTAAACTGAAATTCCAGCGTGCCGACATCCGCTTCAACAGCGAATCAGCGCCTGTCGCTGCCGAGACCGAGGCCGCCCAGGATACGCGGTTTGCCGGCATCTCATTAAACGGCAGCCTGGATTACCTTGATGCCGACGCATGGCGCTATGTCATCAAAAGCATCACCGATAGCAGCAAACAGGCAACGCCGTTCGCATTCAAGCAAACCGCACTCACGATCAATGCACTGGACATTTTTGACCGTCGCATTAACAACCTGAAAATCCGCAACATTCCCAATAAGGAAGGCCTGCATGTCAACGTGCAAAGCCGTGAGATCACTGGTGACCTGCAATGGATCAGCCAGAACAACGGCAAGCTGATTGCACGCCTGAGCAACCTGTCGATTCCAGGCAATGCGCCGGATAAGCTGACGGCGATCAAGGATTCAGGCAGCCCGCTGCCACAGCAGTTCATCAAGCTTGAACAGGACTATCCTGCACTGGACATCGTTGCGGATAATTTTGAATTCAATAAGAAAAATTTCGGCGCGCTGGAACTGGTCGCCTATCCGCAGAACGATAACTGGGATATACAGAAAATTAAATTCAGCAGCCAGGACAGCGTTATCAGCGCCGAAGGTCAATGGAACAACTGGATCAGGAGCCCGAATACTTTCCTGAACATAAGCTGGGATATCAAGGATTTAGGCAACACCCTGAAAAGGTTTGGCTATCCTGACACCGTAAAAGGCGGTGCCGGTGAGTTAAAAGGAAGGCTGCACTGGCCGGGAAGCCCCTCACAGTTCGATACGACGCGCCTGAATGGTGATCTTGAGTTTGAAGTGCATAATGGCCAGATTTTACAGGCTCAGCCGGGTGTCGGCCGCCTGCTGGGCTTATTGAGCCTGCAAAGCCTGCCGCGCAGGTTGACTCTTGACTTCAGAGACTTGTTCAGCAATGGTTTTGCTTTTGACAAAATCAATGCAACCGTTAAAATCAACCAAGGGGTGATGCGCAGTGACAACTTCATGATGACCGGACCGGCTGCCGATGTGGAAATGAAAGGTGAAACTAATTTGCAAAAAGAAACCCAGCACCTTTTTGTCAAGGTACTGCCGCGCATCAGTGACAGTCTCTCACTGGCGGCACTTGCCGGCGGGCCGCTGGCCGGCGCCGTGGCGTTTCTGGCGCAAAAGGTGCTGAAAGACCCGCTCAATAAGATCATTTCTACCGAATATGAAATTACAGGCACCTGGGATAACCCGCAAGAAGTTAAACCCGCAGAAAACAGTAACAGGCAGCAAGACAGCAGCCTCATCTCACCCAATAAATAACAGCAGAAAAATGGACCAGATATGGCAATCACCTCACGCATAAAAACAACCAAAGCCAAACTTAGCAAACAGAACGCTAACGACATCATCAAAGTGGCTGCCATCCAGATGGCATCAGGCCCTCATGTCAGCGCAAACTTGAGCGAAACAGAAAGGCTGATTGAGATTGCCGTCAACCAGGGTGCCAAGCTGGTAGTTTTACCCGAATACTTTGCCATCATGGGTCTGAAAGACACGGATAAAATCAAAGTACGCGAAGAAGAAGGACAAGGCCAGATTCAGGACTTTTTAAGCAAGACCGCTAAAAAACACAAGGTCTGGATCATCGGTGGTTCTGTTCCGCTTGCAACCAAAACCGCCGGAAAAGTACGCAACAGCTGCCTGGTTTATGACGACAAAGGCAAACAGGTTGCGCGCTATGACAAAATCCACCTGTTCGGGCTGGACCTGGGTAATGAACACTACCACGAAGAACACACCATCGAACCGGGCAATGCCGTCAAAGTGGTTGACACGCCATTCGGTAAAATCGGTCTTTCAATCTGTTATGACCTGCGTTTTCCTGAACTTTACCGTGCCATGGGTGAAGTCAATATTATCGTCGTGCCGTCTGCATTCACCGACACTACCGGCAAAGCCCACTGGGAACCACTGGTGCGCGCACGAGCTATTGAAAACCTGTGCTACGTCATTGCCCCGGCACAAGGCGGCTACCATATTTCAGGCCGTGAAACGCATGGCAACAGCATGATTGTAGACCCATGGGGCGTGATTTTGGACAGGCTGCCACGCGGCTCCGGGGTTGTCATGGCAACCATCAATCCAAAATACCAGGAAAGTCTCAGAAAAAGCTTACCGGCATTGCAACATCGCACGATAAAAGTGGTCAATTCAGATTGATCATCCACTTAACATCACATAGACATACAACATGAAAAATCAGCAAATGCCAGATAGCGCCAACCCAATCAAAGGCTCTCACTTTGACGAAGCAACGCAGGCGCTACTTGCACCGGCAAGCCTGGATATTGCAAAACTGCAAAATGTGCTTGGCGACATGATGTCGCACCAGATTGACTATGCAGACCTTTATTTTCAATACAGCCGCAGTGAAAGCTGGGGGCTGGAAGAAGGCCAGGTAAAATCCGGCAACTTCTCGATTGACCAGGGGGTGGGTGTGCGTGCCGTGAGCGGTGAGAAAACCGCCTTTGCCTATTCAGATGACATAAGCCTGGAAGCATTGCAGAAAGCAGCCATAGCCACCAAATCGATTGCCGCCTCAGGCGGCGAGCAGACGGCCAGCGGCATTAACACGGTACAGGCAACACAGCTTTACCTGCCCCATGACCCGATTGCTTCGCTGTCAGCTGAAGCAAAAGTAAAGTTACTGGAACACCTGGAATCTATTGCCAGAAAAATCGACCCACGCATCACACAGGTCACGGCCTCAATCGCAGGAGAATATGAAGTCGTTATGGTGGCACGCCATGACGGCGTGATGGCTGCCGATGTGCGCCCACTGGTGCGTGTGGGCATTAATGTCATTGCCGAGAGCAACGGCCGCCGCGAGCAAGGCTCGGCAGGCGGTGGCGGCCGCTTTGACTACAGCTACTTTACCGACGAAGTGCTACACGATTACGCACGGAAAGCCGTGCATCAGGCGATTGTGAACCTCGACGCGCGCCCTGCCCCGGCTGGCAGCATGACGGTAGTGCTGGGCGCGGGCTGGCCGGGTATTTTGCTGCATGAAGCAATCGGCCACGGCCTGGAAGGCGACTTTAACCGCAAAGGCAGCTCGGCTTTCAGCAACATGATAGGCCAGCAGGTCGCCGCCAAAGGCATTACCATTGTGGATGACGGTACCATTGCCGACCGTCGCGGCTCACTGAGCGTGGATGACGAAGGTAACCCGACCAGCAGAACCGTGCTGATCGAAGACGGCATTCTGCGCGGCTATATTCAGGACACGCTCAACGCGCGCCTGATGAACATGCCGCTGACTGGCAATGCGCGCCGCGAGAGCTATGCCCATATCCCCATGCCGCGCATGACCAACACCTATATGCTCAACGGCACCACGCCGCCGGAAGAAATTATTAAATCTGTCAAAAAAGGCCTGTATGCTGCAAACTTCGGCGGTGGCCAGGTTGATATTACCAGCGGTAAATTCGTATTCAGCGCTGCCGAAGCCTACATGATAGAGGACGGTAAAATCACTTATCCGGTCAAGGGTGCTACACTGATAGGCAATGGCCCGGAAGTGCTGAAGCGCGTTTCCATGATAGGCAACGACATGTCGCTGGACAGTGGTGTGGGCACTTGCGGCAAAGAAGGACAAAGTGTGCCGGTAGGCGTTGGCCAGCCCACACTCAGGATCGATGGACTGACTGTAGGCGGTACGGGCACAGAATAAAATTGTTATTGATTGAGATCACAACAGCATTACAACGCAATTCTGAAAGGGATCAAAATGGCCGAAAATACTGAAAAGAAAGAAGTTAAGAGCAAAAAAACATCAACAGCTAAAACTGAGGAAAAACCCAAGGCAACTGCAGCAAAGAAACCCGCAGCTGCCAAAAAGACCGCCGCAGTTAAAAAAACGGTTGCAAAACCTGCCGCAAAAAAAACCAAAGCGCCCGCTATAAACGCTGAATTACGTTACAAAATGCTAGAAGTCGCAGCCTATTATCTCGCAGAAAAAGATGGCTTTGCCGGCAGCCCGGTTGAATACTGGATCGCAGCGGAGTTACAGCTTAATAAGTAACAACATGCGCGGCGCATTACGCTAGCACTAATACGCCCTGCGTCCGACTCATATTGGGCGCGCCCAATCAAAACAAGGCTTACAGCTTAACCGCTGTAAGCCTTGTTTGCTTTACAGTACACGACTTATTGCTGTTTAAATTGTAGCCCCCATTGATTTTATTGTGATAGATAACCCTTTTTTTGTTGATGCAAACGTTTAACCTAGTATTCATAAATATAGTATCCATAAAACGTTACTGGTAAACATGCCTACATCATCGCAACAGCCCGGTCTTAAAGAACAATCCGTAGTTCACCATATTCAGGGTGAACTCCAGACCACCAATCTCAGCTCGGAACAAAAAGATTTTGTGCTGAAGTGCGTTAACGAACATGCAACTAAACAAGCTACCGTGGTCGGCGATGTGATGACGATGCCTCCATCTACACAATTATTGGAGACGCTGCGGAACCTGAAGCCTTCAGCCAACTGTTCACCTGAAATTACAGGTGAGATGCGCCCCATATCTTTGCTGCGGGGGCTGCTGATTGATGCACGGCATCTTCTGGAAAAACCCCGTACTGACCTGTTCGTGCTTGGCATGTCCGCACTTATGCCAACCGGCGAAGAAGCCATGCTTGCCAAAGCAGCCAGCCCGATACTTAAACCCTTTGTTCACGAAGCCGAACATATCCTTGCAAGGTTGCGGTCCGGCGATATCAGGCTCGGAGAACGCCTTGACGCTAACGGTCAGACGAAAGTCCATATGCTCAGCCTTGTCTCGACAGATGAGAATCTATCATGGGTTGTAAAAGAAATCCCCTATGCGGAAACGGCACAGATAATTGCTCGATACACCAACCACCTTGCTGAATCCATCCCGCAAGTTTCCCCAGTACATTTGTTCGATAACCATCATTTGCTGCAGGAATTTTCTGAAGGCAAAACATTCCTCCAGTTGCATACCGATCCGGCAAGCCAGATGCTGGCAGAAAAAGCACACAGGAATCTGGTAGAACATGCAGAATACCTGTTACGTTACGAACCACCTACAGAAAAACTGGCCGATGGAGTATCCGTCTGGGTTGACACCGCACATTGGAACTTTCGATTCATGAAGAATGAATTTGAGAAAATAGAAACCAAATGGTTTGATGTTATCAGCGTAGACACTCCAAGGCTGGAAGGCCATTATCTTCCATTGAACGATCTCAGCAGATGAATCAACGAATCCATGTTTGATATGGCTAGCCTTGTAGGGGTTGGCAGATTTTCCATTCAATCACCATTAAAACGATCAATCGCCGATGATCGCAGGGCACGATATCCGAAACACATTGCGTCGCATGTATATATCCTCCGGCGTATTACGCTAGCGCTAATACGCCCTGCTTCAATTGATGCCTGCATTACGACTAAATCACTGTATCCTTAGGTTTTAATGCCAACAACCGTTATAATCTTGCCCTCAAGAATCGCTTCAAACTCTCAATTTATGACGCAGACTACCCTGCCAATTCCCAAACCGGGTCAGGCAACACGCTTTAGTATCAACGCTACAGGTGAGGATAGCCTCGCACTTGCGAATCTCGCAGCAGAATTAAAACAAAAGAAGCATGCGCACCCGCTGGTGATCATCTCCGCAAGCGCATTCGATGCGCAGCGCCTGCTGGAAGAAATCCCCTACTTCGCACCTGGGCTGAATGTACATCTGCTGCCGGATTGGGAAACACTGCCTTATGACCAGTTCTCGCCGCACCCGGACCTGATTTCCGACCGCCTGACTACGCTGTACCACATCAGCCAGAACGCCTGCGATGTCATCATCGTACCGTTGGCAACCGCGCTGATTCGATTAAGCCCCAAAGCCTATCTCAGCGCCAATACCTTCATGCTCAAAAAAGGCCAGAAGCTAGACTTGGAAGCACTGCGGCGGCAATGTGCAGAAGCTGGCTATCATCATGTCACGCAGGTTGTGGCACACGGCGAATTCAGCGTGCGTGGCGGCCTGGTCGATCTGTTCCCCATGGGCTCCGCGCTGCCTTACCGCCTTGACTTGTTTGATGACGAGATTGAAACCATCCGCACCTTTGATGTGGATACGCAACGCAGCCTGTACCCGGTACCGGAAATTCGGCTGCTGCCGGCACGCGAGTTTCCACTGGATGAAGCTGGCATTGCCATGTTCAGAAGCCAGTTCCGTGAGACTTTTGAAGGCGACCCGCAGCGTGCAAAAATCTACAAAGATGTCAGCAAGGGGATCGCATCCGGTGGCATTGAATGGTACCTGCCGCTCTTTTTTGAACAGACGGCCACCCTGCTGGACTACCTGCCTGCGGACAGCCTGCTGTGCATGCATGGCGATCTTGATCAAAGCGCACAGCAATTCTGGCGTGAAGCACAATCGCGCTATCGCACGCTGGCACATGACGCGGAGCGCCCTCTGCTGACTCCTGAAACGCTGCTCCTTAAGACTGAAGATTTTTTTGCCGGCACGCATGTGTTTGCAAGATTGACATTAAGCATCACCAAAACAGACAACGGCTTGCCTGTATTGGATATTGAACGCCGTGCCGATGACCCGCTGCATAAACTGAAAGATTTTGTCAGCCGGTTCAATGGTCGCATCCTGATTGCAGCCGAAAGCCTGGGCAGACGCGAGACCATGGCGCAGCTCTTTGCAGAGCAAGGTATGACCATGCCAAGCTGTGACAACTGGCATGATTTTCTAAATGGCGAATCCAGGCTTTCGTTAGGGGTAAGCACATTGCACAGCGGCTTTGCCGGTGCTAACGAAAAATTTGCATTTGCCGTCATCACAGAAGCCGAGCTTTACGCCGCCACCGTCCGCCAGCAGCGCCGCCGCGAAAAGGAAAAGGCGCGCAGCACTGAAGGCATGCTCAAGGATTTATCCGAACTGCGCTTGAGTGACCCGGTAGTACACGAGCAACATGGTGTTGGCCGCTACAAAGGGCTGGTGAATCTTGACTTTGGCGAAGGTGAGACTGAATTTCTGCTGCTGGAATACTACGGTGACGACAAACTCTATGTGCCGGTTTCACAGTTATTTCTGATCTCTCGTTACTCAGGCGGCCCGCCGGAATCAGCACCTTTGCATCGTCTGGGCAGCGGCAACTGGGAAAAAGCCAAGAAAAAAGCGCTGAAACAGATTCGCGATACCGCAGCTGAGTTACTCAATCTCTATGCACAACGCGCTGCGCGACGCGGTCACGCCTTTACCTTGAGCCTGCACGATTACGAGGCTTTCTGCGAGGGCTTTCCGTTTGAAGAGACACCAGATCAGCTGGAAGCGATTGAGAACGTCATCAAGGATATGCAGTCCGGCAGGCCGATGGACAGGCTGGTGTGCGGCGATGTGGGCTTTGGCAAGACCGAGGTCGCCCTGCGCGCTGCCTTTGTGGCGGTGATGGGCGGCCGGCAGGTGGCCGTGCTGGTGCCGACCACGCTGCTGGCAGAACAGCATTTCAATAACTTTAGCGACCGATTTGCCGAGTGGCCTATCAAGGTGGCCGAGATTTCACGCTTCCGCACCGCCAAGGAACAATCCGCCGCGCTGCAAGGGTTGGAAAATGGCGGTATCGACATCATCATCGGCACCCATCGCCTGATTCAGAAAGATGTGAAGTTCAAGAACCTTGGCCTGGTGATTCTGGATGAAGAACACCGCTTTGGCGTGCGCCAGAAAGAACAGCTTAAAGCCTTACGCGCCGAGGTGGACGTACTGACACTGACCGCCACGCCGATTCCGCGTACGCTCAGCATGGCGATGGAAGGCCTGCGCGAATTCAGCGTGATTACCACGCCGCCGCAGAAACGCCTGAGCATCAAGACTTTCCATACCGAATATTCCGAAGGCATCATCCGCGAAGCCGCCATGCGCGAATTCAAACGTGGCGGCCAGGTTTATTTTCTGCATAATGAAGTGGACACCATTCATTCCATGCGCGAAAAACTGGAACGCATACTGCCCGATGCGCGTATTGCAGTTGCCCACGGCCAGCTGCGCGAGCGCGAGCTGGAACATGTGATGCGTGATTTTTACCACCAGCGTTTCAACCTGCTGTTGTGTACTACCATTATTGAAACCGGCATTGATGTACCGACCGCAAACACCATCATCATGAACAAGGCTGATATGTTCGGCCTGGCACAAATGCACCAGCTGCGTGGCCGCGTCGGCCGTTCGCACCACCAGGCTTACGCCTACCTGCTGACTGACCCAGACCGCAAAATCACACCACAGGCGCAGAAGCGGCTGGATGCGATCCAGCTCATGGAAGACCTCGGCGCAGGTTTCCATCTGGCCATGCATGATCTGGAAATCCGCGGTGCCGGCGAACTGCTCGGCGATAGCCAGAGCGGTGAAATGCAGGAAATCGGGTTCCATCTGTATTCAGACATGCTGAACCATGCGGTAAAACAGCTCAAAGCCGGTAAAGAGCCTGACCTGAACGCACCATTGGGCGTGACCACAGAAATCAACCTGCACACGCCTGCCCTGCTCACCAACGCCTATTGCCCGGATGTGCATGAGCGGCTGGTCATCTATAAACGCCTGGCTAATTGCAACGATGATGACGAACTGGACAACCTGCAAGAAGAACTGATAGACCGCTTCGGTTTATTGCCGGAGCAGGGGGAAGCGCTCATGGCTTGCCACCGGTTGCGTATTGCGGCAAAAAACATAGGCGTCATCAAGATTGACGCCAGCGCGGATTCGATTCAACTGCAATTCAATCCCAAGGCTGATATTGACCCGCTGAAACTCATCAACCTGTTGCAGCGCGACAGAAGATGCCGCATGAACGGCTCAGATAAATTGCGCGTTTCGGTAGGTTTTGAAGCCATCAGTCTGCGTACCGACTTTGTGAAATCACTGCTGAAAGAGTTTGTTTAAGGACAGCCGCCTCAGCCGGCAGTGTGTTATGCCATCGATTAACACACTGCAAGCAACGCATTCTCGGCGGCTGGATTCCATATCACCGAGACAGCAGTCCGGTCAAAGCCGGCCGCATCAGCCTTTATAAGGTTTCCACGTGCCATCCGCGGCCAGGCACGCACGCTCGCTCCTGGTGTCGTTAATGCCATCGCCGCGCATATTGAGTTTGTAGTTACGGCATTTCTGTCCGTTGGCATTAAAACCGCTCAGCGGAGTAACCGTATAGTTAAGGCGATTATCCGGATTAACCCAGGTAACCGGCCTGTTTTGCGCACCCAGCTCCAAAGTGTGGCCAAGGCAGCCGCGATCTGCATTATCAAGGTCACGCCCGATTTTATTACCGACCACGGCACCAATCACCGTTCCCAGGATAATCGCCACGGCTCTGCCATCACCTTTGCCAACCGTTGAACCGATTGCGCCACCGACAATGCCGCCTAATGCGGTACCCACCGCTTCACGGTTGCAGCGGCCACTGGAAATACCATAGTCATCAGACCATTGCCGACCGGCATATCCGGTGTAGTAAGGGTCATGCTTGCTGCGCCAGCCATGAGCAGGAGCCCACGACGGCGGGTCGGCATACACTGCGGGAGCCATTGGAAAAAGCATCGTAAACAGGCTGAAACTGATCAATAATTTTTTATAGTGCATGGCTTTTGTTCTCCTGATTAATGATCCAGTGATATTGCATATTGCAGGTAAACACATAAAAACGCTAATTCAATTCATCATCTTTCCAATATTTGGTCCCTTTGACCGAGGCTTGCAATACCAAGCCGCTTTTCGTGATCTGGTAGATGACAATATGGTCGATCAAGGTCTCGCCGCCTACTGCCGAACCCTGGTCAGATGCCTTGGCCGCTGCATCGGCATGCCCGCCGAACTCCCAACCGCTTTCAATGAATCTGTTGATGGTAGACTGGTTCTTGAAAATAAAGACTGCACGGAAATCCTTTACGCCTAGCCCCAGGCCTATACCGGCCTCGCCCATTTTCATATAAGTCTGCTTGCCCGCTTTTTCCTGCACCACGCCGTATCCTCCGCCAAAGCTGGCAAAAATGATATTGACATTCGCATTGCTGAACACGGCATACCCAGGAGCGGCAGCAATTTCCTGCCTGGCCTGGGGATATAGCTTGTACAGATCGGTTAGCACATCTTCTTTCATGGCCAACACCGCATGTCGTTTTTCCTGGGCGGAACTGCCGCTGGTTGTAGCGCAGCCGGCTGAAATCAGCGCAATCAGCACACCGACAAGGCCTGCGTTAAAGAATCGATTCATTGATCACCTCGAAACATCATCAAACAAATGGAGGCTAGCGCATAAAAGCTGCGTTATACCGCAATGACACACGTTTTCGCATCAGCATGGCATGCCCGCCAGCGGCTTAAGCTATCCACGTAACTTTATAACAGCTGTGGCCGGCTTTTCAACCTTGCGATAAAAAATGTCAGCCAGCACCAGGCTGGCCAGCCATGAAAACATCATGAACAACAAGCCGGCCAGTGAACCGGAAAGTTTCAGCCAGCCAAAAACGGCATTGGCCAGCATCACGACCGAAAAGTGTACCAGGAACAATGCGTAAGAAACCGTACTCAGGTAATGCACAAGCGCCGGCACCTTTTTAATCCGCACATTTCTTGTAGAAAACAGCATCAATGCCACGCCCAGCGCTATCAGGATGCGCAGCCTGAAATCAGCAACCAGCGCCGTCAGCGTAATCGCTGCATTGAGCCAGAACCATGCCGCAAGATGTTCACGCAGCCCAGCCCAGTAAGCCATGGCGCCCAGGCCATATGCGCCGAAGAAGTATAAAGCCCAGTCATCGTAACCGGAATCACGGTTAAACCAGAACAGCGATGCAGCAGCCATCAGCGTAACAACCACAACCATGACCTTAGCGGGATCAACTGACTTGCCGCCCAGCCAGGCAATGCCAAGCATCATCAAAAAGAGCTGAAAATCGACAGCAATGAACCACGCACCGGCAGTCAGCGAATCAAAATCCAGAACACCGTGCAGCAGGAATACATGCGACAGGAATTGCGATAACTCAGGCACATCCGGAATAAAATCATCGGCCAGCAGCTGTCGTGCAACGAGCGCAGACACGATGGCCAGAATCAAAGCGAAGAAAAATGGAACAGCCAGCCTTAAATACCGGTTCACTAGATTGGCCGTGAACCAGGCCATGCCGACGCTGTTAGTCTGCATGGAACGTGCCGCGAGATAACCGCCGATGACAAAAAAAACCTGCACCGCCATGCGTGCATAGTCGTACAGCCAGTTGATCATGTCCGGTGCCACACGCTGTACCGCGTCAGAAACAGGTCCGTAAGCTGCAAGATGATGCAGCACGATTAGCTGCGATGCGATCGCCTTGAGTGCATCTATAACGGGAAAACGGGCAACAGAACTATTTTTCGCAGGTGAACTATTTCTCATGATGAGTTCTCATAATGCGCTGATTATAATCTTGATGCCCGTGCAGTCTGATGAATTAGTTTTTATTTCGGCATTTTTATGCATGCAAGCGTCGTGTCTGACCAGAAAACAAAAAAGCCAACCTTGCGGTTGGCTTCTTGTTTGCGACATTAACAACGAAGGTTAATAACTTCTAGTAAGAACCCACTTTACTATGGTTTTAATATCGTCATCTTTTACTTTCGGGCTGTTGGCAGGCATAGGCATCTTGCCCCATACGCCGCCGCCACCCGCTTTGACTTTTTCTACCAGTCTTGCTTCTGCGGATTTGTCATCTTTATACTTCTGTGCAACATCCTTATAAGATGGCCCAAGCACTGCGTTCTGCAAGCCGTGGCACATCAGGCATCCGCTCTTCTGTGCAAGCGCTTCTACCGGATCTGCCGCGTATGCAAAACCAACACCGGACATCAGCACACTGAATAAACATGCTTTTTTAAAAAGTGTATTCATGCATTATTTCCTTTTTGAATATGGGATGCAATTACAGGCTAAACACGTTCATCGCGCCGCCGCCAGGTGCCGCATTGTATCTAACCAGTTCTTTATAGCCGCCGGCTGCACCCAGGCCATCGGTGGAATTCGTCAGACCCAGATTCATCGCAACACCCGCCCAGCCGCCGATGCCGGAAAGCACACCTACATACTGCTTGCCTTTATGGCCGTAAGTGATGGCGTTACCGACGACACCTGAACCTACCTGGAATTTCCAGAGTTCTTTACCTGTATTGGCGTCAACCGCTTTCATCCAGCGATCCAATGTGCCGTAGAACACCAGGTTGGAAGATGTCACCAGAGCGCCGCCCCAAGCTGAGAACTTCTCTTTGTTATACCAGGCTTGCTTGCCTTTCAAACCGTCCCAGGCCATAAAGCCACCCATTACGCCATCAGGTCCTGCAAACATGGTGAGTGTTGCACCAACCCATGGCTGACCCGCTACGTACTTGGATTCAACAGGCTCGTAAGTCATGCAGACATGGTTCATCGGTACATAGAACAGTCCGGTTTTAGGTGAGAATGCAGCAGGCTGCTCATCTTTCACACCCAGTGCTGATGGACAGACGCCTTGCGCGTTGTAATCCTGGTGGGTTGAGTAAGCTTCATCTTTGATGGGTGTACCGGTTTTAAGGTCTATGCTTTTTGCCCAGTTCACAAACGGCTGCATTTTTTCTGCAACCATCAGGCTGCCGTTGGTGCGGTCAAATGTGTAGGCGAAACCGTTACGGTCAAAGTGCGTTGCCAGGCTTTTACCTTTGGAATCCCACAGGATGGTTTCATTCATGCCGTCATAATCCCACTCGTCATGAGGCGTCATCTGATAACCCCATTTCGCTACGCCGGTATCGACATCACGTGCGAAAATAGTCATAGACCATTTGTTGTCGCCAGGACGTACATCAGGGTTCCATACACCTGGGTTGCCCGTACCGTAGTACATCAGGTTAAGTTTCGTATCGTATGAATACCAGCCCCAGGTCGCGCCGCCACCGTTCTGGTAGCCGTCTTTCCTGGCTTGTGGCTTGAGCCATGTCCTGATGCCAAGGTCTTTTTCAGGAAATTTCAATTTATCTTTAGACAGTGCCTTGAATGAACCGCCCACTTTGTTGCCGCCATTGACATCTTCATACAATGACAGTGCGCTGAAGTGCGGATTCTCTTTATTAAAGTCTTCACCGATCAGCACATCTTTATCTGAACCGGTGCTGTAAGCACGCCAGACCAAGGCGCCGTCTTTAATGTTGTAAGCAGTGATATGGCAGCGCACGCCGTATTCGCCACCTGAACAGCCGGTGATGACTTTATCTTTGATGACATGCGGTGCATTGGTGTTCGACTCGCCGACTTTAGTATCGGTTACCTGGACATCCCAGATTTTTTTACCGGTTTTAGCATCAAGCGCTACCAGTTTGCCGTCGTTCTGCTGCAGGAAAATCTTGCCGTCACCATAGCCCAGGCCACGGTTAACGTTGTCGCAGCACAGCAAAGCCTGAATTGCCGGATCCTGCTTGGGGAAATATGACCACAGAATTTTCTGGTTGTCATTCAGGTCAAGTGCATAAATATTATTCGGGAAAGCGGTATGCACATACATCACATCGTTAATCACCAGCGGAGCCCCTTCGTGGCCGCGGTTGACGCCGGTAGAGAATGTCCAGGCAAGTTTCAGGTTTTTCACATTGCCTTTATTGATCTGGCCAAGTTTGCTATAGCCAGTATTGCTGTAGTCTTTGCGCGGCGCAGCCCACTGATTATCATCCTGCATGAGCTTTGACAACTCGTCTGCAGCAAAAGCGGTATTACTTAATACGGTAATCAGGCCGGCGCCTAATGCCAGGCTGAATTTACGTTTAAATTGATGACTCATTCTACATCCCCAAAATATAAAATCTGTTAAATTGTTGTATTACTAATCTCAATTTCATCCGTTGAAATGACATTGGTAGCAGTGCTAATATTGCAAGCGATGTGCCAGCGCCATGTTTTTTTGTAACCTGAAGCAAAATTCACTGACAAAATCGTTTAAAATCAACATATTATTTTTTAATAAAAATATTTTCCGCGAACTGACAGCGATTTAACACCAGACGAATCAGATTGTGAAACTGTGTCAGAACTGAACAGTTGTCACGTGACAATTGCTCACCTAATTTAAGCGATAAGGCCACTCCAATGAGTTCATCTTCATCAGGCAGCACACCCAAGATACTGCAAGCCAGAACCGAGTTCCTGGCTAACGGTCATGTGCAGGAGGGAACCGTTGCAGAGGCGATTGAGCGTTCCTGGCGGCGTTGCGTTGCAGGCGGCATCAACACCATTTCGCCATCGAATATCGAAGTGGTCACGGCACAGGAGCTGGCGTATAAACTCGAACAGAATCACCGTCTGCTGGCACTTGCCCGCCCGGAAATGGAAACATTGAGTGAGCAGATTGCCCATACGCAGAATGTAGTGATCCTGACAGATGATGAAGGCCTGATTCTGCATAGCCTTGGCAGCCAGCAACTGCTGCAGGATGACCAGCGTATCGCATTATCCGCCGGAGCCTCCTGGAGCGAGAACCAGCGCGGCACCAATGCAATCGGCACCGCCATCATCGAACAGTCAGCCTTGACCGTGCAGGGCGCAGAGCATTTCATGGCCTATCACCATTCGCTCAATTGCTCTGCCGTACCGATATTCGGTGCGGAAAATCAGCTGATAGCCACGCTTGACGTATCGAACGACCACAACGTATCGCAGCAGCACACCCTGGCATTAGTGAAAATGTCTGCCCAGATGATCGAGAACCGGCTGTTCCTCGCCAGTTACCAGAGCGACATCATCCTGCACTTTCATGCCCGCCCTGAATTTATCGGCACATTATGGGAAGGCGTGGCGATGTTCACCGACCACGGCGAACTGGTCGCGACCAATCGCAGCGGCCAGTTCCAGCTGGGGCTGAACATGCAGCAGTCACGCCTCGATGCAGCATACGAAAAGCCGCAGCTCAACTTTAGCCAGCTGTTCGATCTCTCGATTGAGAACCTGTTGAGGCAGATAGGCAGCGCAGATAAGCTGGTCATTCCATTGAAATTGAACAATGGCGCCCGGCTCTATGTACAGGTAGAGCTGTTGCATAAACGGGCGCAGGTTGCCAAAACAGCCCCGGCAACCAGGAGAACCAGCGCAGCGAATCTGGATCTGCTGAACAGCGGCGACGCAAGAATTGAACGTGCGATTGCGCAAGTCAAGCAAGTACTCACACGTGAGATTCCCATCCTGATTCAGGGCGAAACCGGGGTCGGCAAAGAACTGTTCGCACGCGCCATCCATGAAGCCAGCGCACAGCACAAGGGGCCATGGATTGCCGTCAATTGTGCAGCGCTACCTGAAGGCCTGATCGAGGCCGAGCTTTTCGGTTATGAAGAAGGCGCATTTACCGGTGCCAAACGTAAAGGTAGCCCGGGTAAAATCGAGCAGGCCAACGGCGGCACCCTGTTCCTGGATGAAATCGGAGATATGCCGCTTTCCTTGCAGGCCAGGCTGCTGCGTGTTTTGCAGGAGCGCACCGTGACGCCCTTAGGCAGCACAAAATCCATACCGGTCAGCTTTGCCCTCGTCAGCGCCACCAATCTAAAGCTTAAGGAAAAAGTGGAAAGCGGCGAGTTCCGCAGCGACCTGTATTATCGCCTCAACGGCCTGAGTGTGGCGCTGCCACCGCTGAGGCAGCGCTCGGATTTAACTGCGCTCATCAACATCATTTTGCAGATCGAGCATGCGGATGGCGTGGAAATCACGCCGGATGTGATGGATATATTTGTTCAGCATCCATGGCCCGGCAACATACGCCAGCTGCATAATGTGTTGAGAACGGCACTGGCACTCGCGGATGGTGCGCCGATCAGCGAGCTGCACCTGACCCAGGATTTCATTGATGAAATCGAAAGCAGCGGGCGTGCCGGAACCGGAGATGAAACACCGGCTTGCGGTCTGCAGAATCTTGATGAAGTCACCGCGAATGCGATTTTAAAGGCCATGGAAAATCATTCAGGAAATGTTTCTGCAGTAGCTCGCCAACTGAATATCAGCCGCAACACGCTGTACAGAAAACTTAAAGCCCTGGGTTTGCATTAAAGGCTGCTGAATCCGGCCATGTCCGCATCACGGCAAGCCTGCATGCAAAACCCGCATCAGAACCGCAGCCAACCAATACCCGCTAGCGGCGATAGTACGGACGTCCGTAATAAGGGCTCCAGTATGGGTAATCCCAGTTGTTCTGCTGACGCATGATCGTCTGCTCATATTCACGCTGTATGCACAGACGCCATGCGTCCGTATCTTTTGCAAAACCGAGCTTCTCGCATGCCGGTCCGTACACCTGCATTTTATACTCCATCTGCTTGGTTGCTTTCTGCTGTTCTGCCTGCGGGTTCGTTGCACAACCGGCTAACAGCATCACAGCAGCCAAAATATAGATCGTTCGCATTTTTATATTATCCATTCTGCTTAGTTCAATATGTCCATATGATTTTAGCGGATCACCTAAAGTTCGTGCCTCACAGAACTAAATCTGCAATCCGCTATTTCAACATGATGACAGCGGAACAAGCCTGCCGATATGCATAAAGAATACCGCACATTTCACGGGCAAACCTTCATGCTCGAATAATGCAGCATAACCATCCAATTGCCCGCGGTGCTTTTCCGCTGCCGATTGCAAGATCTGGTCTGACGCATCGGCCGCCAGTTCCGTGGTTTTATAGTCGATTATCCAGCGTGTGCCGCCATCAATGAATGTGCGGTCAACAATATGCTTTTTAACTTCATCGCCGCTTGATTTCATCAATGCCAGCTCAACTGCGGCGCCTGCCCTGCCCTGCAGCACCCACTGTCCTTCCGCGCTGTTCAATGTTGCGGTCAGCAACTGCACGACGCGCGCGACCGCTTCATTCACCAGGTCTTCGGCATGCCCTTGCTGCCGCAGCCAGTGATGCATTGCGGGCAGCAAGGCATTCAGGCGCGACACTGGCCAAGCAGCTGAACCCTGCTGCGCTATCATCTCCATATAACGATGAGCCAGAGAACCAATGTCGGCATCAAGACCAGCACTGCTGCTGCCGGGTTTGCTGTTTGGCTTGCCGGTGATCGTCACCGGCTTATCGGTTTGCAGGACAAGCGGCACATGCGGCTGCTTCAATCGCACCAGGCGAGGCGTAAAATCGGCAATATCGTCCGTTTTACCGGCAGCTATTTCAGCCAGTGCCGCAGATTCGAACTGCGGCCCGACCGCATCCCAGAGCAGGTCAAGATAGGTATTCCTGGCAGCGTTGATTTCCCCTTTGGCATTCTGGCTGGCAATGCCCACCAGATGCAATTTGCGCTCAACACGGGTTGCGGCGACATACAGCACACGCGCCGATTCATTTGCGTCACGTTCTTTTTCACGCGCCTCCAGATAATCATACGGGCTGACTTTATCCTTGTCGCGCGCACCTTTAGGAATGTATGGCGCGGCCAGCAATTCCGGCTGATCGCCAAGCTGAACTTCCTCCCACAGCACCAGAGGTTTGTCGCTGTTATTGCCGCCGGTCGCCGTACCCAGACCAGGCAGGATGACCGTGTCGAACTCCAGCCCTTTGGATTTATGTATCGTCATCATCTGCAGGTTCTCGCCGCGGATATCCGGTGCGGCAAACAACTTGGTAATCTCAGACTCGACACGCTCAGGTGAAAACTGATTGCTGCGATCCAATGCATCCAGGCAGCCAAAAAACGCCTGCACGTCGACAACATCGCCCGGCGACCACAGGCAGGAAGTGCCATTCAGCATAAGCCATATCCCGCGTATCCAGCGCCCTGCACTCATGCGCCCCTGGCTTGCATAGGCTTCCTGCAATATGCTGCGCACATGCAGCAGCCGTGCCTGTCCATCGGGCAACAGCCTGGCTACGGCCTCGTCATCGTTCATGAGCGCCCAGATGGTTTTATCGTGGTCATGCCCGGCAAGCGCATGCATGTCATGCAAAGTCAGGCCACACCAGGGCGCCCGCAGCATTGCCAGCCAATATACGCGATCTGCCCGATGGTGCAATGCATGAGTAAGTGCCAGCAGATCCTGCACCACTTGCCGTCCCTCGAGCGCTTCGATTTCAACGGCCTGAAAAGCGATGTCCTGATGGTCACGTCGCAGCATGCTGACCAATGGTGACAAGTGCTTTTTGGAACGCACCAGCACCGCAATCTTGACATCCGGGTTGGCAAGCCGCTCTGCCTGAATCACGCGCACGATCGCTTCGGCTTCGCGCTGCTGCGCCAGTTCTGCATTTTCGTCAGCCTGCTTGATGACAGGATGTACCTCCACCCCGGCCTGCGGCAAATTATCTTTGGTTGCGATAAACGGGCGATAATGAATCGCTCCCTGCACGATCTCATCATGCTCAGGAAAAACAGGCGCAAAGGTATGGTTAACCCAGTCCACGATTGCCGGCGATGAGCGGTTGTTGCGATATAACTGCAAACGTTCCAGATAAATATCGCCGATGCCATGCTCTGCTGCATCAATGAACAGGCCTACATTCGCTTTGCGGAAGCGGTAAATCGACTGCATCGGGTCGCCCACTGCGAACAGGGTGCGCCCGTCATCCATCTGCCAGCCCGATGTGAGCTGCTCAAGCAGCCTGACCTGGCTGGGGCTGGTATCCTGGAACTCATCCACCAGCAGATGCTGTATGCGGTAATCCAGTTTCAGCGCCAGCTCTGTCGGCTCACCAGAATCATCACCCAGGGCACGCGTCGCACGATGCGCGATTTCAACAAAATCCACCTCACCCGCACGCTGAAATACCAGCCACAACTGCGCCACAGCCAGATTCAGCAGCCGGGAAAGCGTAGCGATCATTTGCCATGCATCCGGATTGGCACTCATCTCCGGCAGCCCGCGCATTTTGGCTAACGCAAGAGCTATGCCTGCATCGGTTCCGATAGAGGCCAAAAAGGCATTGAAATCCGCTTTTTCATCTTTCTTATCGGCAGGGAACCCTGTGTTCTTATCGACCTTGGCGCGGATCGTATTGTCTTTGGTCAGAAGCAGCTCACACACCGCCAGCCATTGCTGCAAGCCATCTGCATCCAAGGGCAAAGGCTCATCCCAATCCGCCAGCAAGGTGATGGGATGCTCTGGCGGCAGATGGCCGGCAGCAAACCGGGCCAGTGGCATCAGTTCAAACTGGAAGCGCGTATTGAACACTGTGGCAGCCGTTTGAATTTCCTGCTCGATCATGAAGCGCAGGGTCTGCTGCAGCGTTTCCGCATCCACTTCGAACTGGGCATGGTGCAGCCACTGGTCACGCTTCTCCAGCATCCTGACCAGCAGCTTCCTGAGCTGGCCGGCATCGTTGTCGACATAGCGTAGCGCAGCCCTGATAATGTCGCTATGCGTCTGGTCTTCCAGCAGCGCCAGCGTCTGTTCTGCCGCTGTTTCATAAAGAGCTGTCGCATCCAGAGTCACCCTGGGCTGGGAGCCAAAACGGCTCATCAGCGGCATTTGCCTTGCCAGATGCGCGCACAGGCTATCAATCGTAAAAATACGCAGCCGTGATGGATTTTCGATCAGCTGCCAATTCTGCATCGCTGAACGCTCAAGCGCTTTCAGGCTCAGGCCATAGGTAATCTGCTTATGCGCTTGGGCAGGTTTCTCCTGCCTGGCCGCTTTCATGAGGCTATCGAGGATGCGTAGGCGCATCTCAGCCGCGGCTTTATTGGTAAAGGTAATCGCGATGATTTCTTCAGGCTCATTCACGGTTTGCAGCAGTTTCAGATAGCGCTGTGTGAGTAGCTCGGTTTTACCCGCCCCGGCCGGCGCTTCTACGATAAACGAGCTGAGCGCCAGTGCGCGCTCGCGGTTCTGCGCATCGGCTTTCAGGTTGAAAGTATGCCCACTGTTCATTTGCCGGTCTCCTGCTGCCTTTCAAATTGCAGCTTGCGCTCGGGCAGTCGCAGCAAAGGTTTTACTTCACAGTACATCAGTTCGTTCTCATCGCTGAAACGGACAGCTGCCTCGCCTTCACGCAATTCAGCCGCAATCGCCTCGATCGCAGTTTTCCAGTGGTGCAGCAGATGCGGCCAGTCAATAAAATCATTGGCGAATGCAGGTTTACGTTTACCCTGCTCCGATGCAAAGTTATCGGCTGATATGCCTGAAAAACCATGCTCGGCAGTTTTAACCATGCCAAAATAAATCCCGGCGACCTGTTCGTCAGGATCGGCATAAAAAGTGGCGTATATCGGCAATTGCGGCTCGGTGATGCGGTCTTCACCCCAGCTTTTTATTTTTGGCATCTGCCCGGTTTTGTAATCAATAAATTCCAGCCCGCCGCTTTCAAGCTGCTGCACCCGGTCTATCTTCAGCGTCACCTCAATACCGCAAATCTCTACTTTCCTGCCGACTTCGCAATCTACGATCCTGAACGGGATCCCGCGCGTTTTTTCATGCATCAGCCAGTCACCCACCAGTCGCAATAGCCGCTCGGATTCCAGCTCCAGCACCGCAGGCGAGACTATGCTGGTATCGGCCGCAAACGCCTGTATCGTATTGCTTACGGCGCCGTTTAAAGCATCTACGAAGGCATCGGCGCCCATGTCGCGCAGATCGGCAAAGTGGCGTTTACGCCAGAACTCCTCAAGCACGCCATGCACCAGTGACCCGCGATCCATATTATCCAACCCGGCTGCAGGTGACTTGAGCGCTTTCGCACCCAGCCGATACTGATAAAACGCCCATGCCGGACAAACCGCCTGCGCCTTCAGCAGCCCGGTACCGCCGGAAACATGCTCACCCGCCTCCACCGCAGGTGCCATATGATCATCAATATGCTCCAGCGTGTCGTGCCTGCCCGCATCCAACTGCTCTGCCAGCGTTGCCGCCAAAGGAACCGCATCATCACCAAGCGCGATCTCCTTCATTAATGGCGATGGGCGCAGCTGGCTCTCGCCATCCATGACGCTGCTCGAAAAAACAATATCGCTTGCTGAATGCAAAAGCCGCTGCTGGATGGTGGTCGCAAAAATCGACTGCACACTGTTATCGGCATTCGGCAGCGCTGCCGCACGCTGTATGAATGCAGGCAATAAAGGATTAGGCCGTGCCGGAGGCGGCCAGATATGGTCATTCATGTGCATGCACCACATGGCATCTACCGGAGCGCTTAAGCCCTCCATAATCCCCAGTATCTGTATCGCAGGTTCAAGTTCGGTTTCCGCCTGGAATACCTGGCTAGTACATATCTGCTGCAGGTAATGCACCGCTTCACTCGCAGACAGCCTCTGCTCCAGCACATCCATTCTGGCCAGCTGCTGCAAAGCTTTTTGCCATGCATTCAGCGCCTGGTACTCAAGGCTATTGATATTGCGCTCCCCCGGCCAGCCCAGCGCCTCAAGGATTGCGTTGAGCGTCTGTGCCCATTGCACCGCCGGTAATTTCCTGCCGGTTGGAATTGCCTGTGCAGCCTGGATGTTTTCCAACAGCGCTTGCAGCCACAGGCCTTCCGCCTGCAGCTTCTGAATGTATTCGGTAAACCGTGCAAGACTGAACTGCATAGGTAGTTTTTCACGCATGCCGGCATCCAGCAGCGCGCGCGCATCAGCCTCCTGCCTGCTCGCAGACCAGAATGGCGAAAGCAGCAGCATGGAAACATCGGATTGCTGCAACGGATGCACGGTCAGCAGGCGCAGCAGATTCAAACCGGCCTGAATGACCGGCTGCTGCGCCAGCGGGGTGCCTAGTGAGAAATTATAATGGCGCGGCGTGTCGGCCAGGCCAGGGCGGATACTCAGCGGATAAAAGACGTCATCCAGCAAATCTGCCAGCCGGCTTCTTACCTCACTTAGGCGCGGCGTCACAATCGCCAGCCTTGCGGCAGGATTTGCAGCCAGCTGCGCCTGCGCCCAGGCGACAGCGGCACGCAGTTCGGCATCTTCATTCTCCAGCTGAACATGCAGAGTGCGTGCCGCTTGTGCTGCCGTGGTGGCATAATCGCTGAGCTGCACGCCCAAGCCAGACAAAATGTCGCGCAGTTGCTGCTCTTGCGGTGCAGCCTGGTCAAAACCGGCAAATTGTATCTCCGCCGGTAAATGCGCTGCCAGCTGCGGCAACTGCGACAATTGCCAATCTGCATAACGCACATTTTCCAGCGCATTCAGTTCACGGCAGCGTTGTTGAAACGCACGTTGCCAGCGCAAAAACTGCCGCGTTTCTTCAGCTTGATATTCCGGTGCCACATGCAGGTTCCATGCAATCAGGTAGCGGTTAGCCTCCATTGCGGCACTGGCCAGGCCGGAAATATCAAACAGGTCGCCAAACGCATTTTTTTTCAGCGACTGTGCGATCACCTCTTCCCACAGCAACTGCTCATTGAAAGCACTTAACACATAAGGCGGTGATTGCCCGTCTATCACCCCGGCAAGCAGCCCTTCCGCAATGAGGCTTTCCAGCCATTGCGCTAAAGTCCGCACATCCGGGCTATGCCACTGTGCTTTTCCTGCTGCTAGCTGCTGGTGCGTAATGTCGTTCTGGATACTGCGCGCCAAACGCGCGGATGGACATAAAATAATTGAATCGACTGACATTGCACAATTCTATTGGATAATTAACATTAGGCAAATAAAATACAGTCATTCAGACACGTTAAGTTCAGAGGCGCAGCATGCAGATTCAAAGGGCTATTAAATACTTCACCATTATTTTATTAATTCCAATCGGGCTTTTTATTCTTTACCTATGGGCTGCACTATCGTGGACATATTCATCCGGCGAACGTGCCGGTTATGTGCAGAAGCTCTCGGAAAAAGGCTGGGTATGCAAAACCTATGAAGGCGAATTGATACTGGTCTCCATGCCGGGGACACAGGCGGAGAAGTTCTTTTTTACAGTC
>Ga0208626_1000139_pt1 | contig 31436 bp, 34 predicted proteins | sample LakWasMet10_HOW4_2_FD_183860 | JGI IMG/M metagenome (GOLD analysis project Ga0208626, IMG submission 183860) | Freshwater sediment methanotrophic microbial communities from Lake Washington under simulated oxygen tension - Sediment Metagenome... | ecosystem: Environmental > Aquatic > Freshwater >... | reverse complement strand
ATTTTAGCTATGGCTTCTGGACTTAACATTTTATCAATCTAAATTTATTTATTCTGATTCGTTTGTTTTATGGGCAAAACTATCTGTCGATTTCGCCGAACACAATATCCTGCGTGCCGATGATGGCAACCAAGTCGGCAATCATATGACCCTGAACCATTTCATCCAGCGCTGCGAGATGCGGGAATCCTGGCGCACGGATTTTCAGACGGTAAGGTTTATTCGCACCATCAGAAACCATGTAAATACCGAACTCGCCTTTCGGATGCTCCACTGCCGCATAGGCTTCACCGGCAGGCACATGAAAACCTTCGGTAAACAGCTTAAAGTGGTGGATCAGGTCTTCCATGTTGGTTTTCATACCTTCACGGTCAGGCGGCGCAACTTTATTATCCGAAGTAATCACCGGCCCAGGATTCTTGCGCAGCCAATCCACACACTGCTTGATAATGCGGTTGGATTGCCTGAATTCCTCAACGCGAATCAAATAGCGATCATAACAATCACCATTTACACCGACTGGAATATCAAAATCCAGATCAGCATAGACTTCGTAAGGCTGCTTCTTACGCAGATCCCACTCGATGCCAGACCCGCGCAGCATTGGCCCTGTCATACCCAGTGCCAGCGCACGTTCCGGAGTCACCACGCCGATACCGACAGTACGCTGTTTCCAGATACGGTTATCTGTCAGCAACGTTTCGTATTCATCAACATAAGCCGGGAAACGATTAGTGAAATCTTCAATAAAGTCCAGCAATGAACCCTGACGGTTTTCATTCTGCGCTTTTACAGTTTTAGCATTACGGAACGGAGACACCTCGTATTGCGGCATCACGTTAGGCAAATCACGGTAAACGCCGCCTGGACGATAGTAAGCAGCGTGCATACGCGCGCCTGAAACCGCCTCATACACATCGAACAGGTCTTCGCGTTCACGGAACGCGTACAAGAAGACTGTCATCGCACCCACATCCAGCGCATGCGCACCCAGCCACAGCAGGTGATTCAGTACGCGGGTAATTTCATCAAACATCACTCGGATATACTGAGCGCGAATCGGCACTTCCAAGCCCATCATCTTCTCGATGGCCATCACATACGCATGCTCGTTAGACATCATGGACACATAATCCAGCCTGTCCATATACGGCACGCTTTGCAAATAGGTGCGATTCTCGGCCAGCTTTTCAGTACCGCGATGCAGCAAACCGATATGCGGGTCAGCACGCTGAATGACCTCACCGTCCAACTCCAGCACCAGACGCAATACGCCGTGCGCAGCCGGGTGCTGCGGGCCGAAGTTCATCGTATAGTTTCTAATCTCAGCCATTGTGCGCTCCTTCGTTACGGATAACACGCGGCACATTGTTACGCAATTCAATTGAAACAGGCTGATAAATCACGCGCTGCTGTTCTGGGTCATAACGCATTTCAACGTTACCTATCATTGGAAAATCTTTACGGAATGGATGGCCTACAAAACCATAGTCTGTGAGCAGTCGGCGCAGGTCGGGATGGTTTTCAAACATGATGCCGTACAGGTCGAACGCCTCACGCTCAAACCAGTTAGCCACAGGCCACAGCTCGACCAAAGTAGGTAAAATCGGGAAATCTTCATCAACAGCAAACACGCGCAAACGCAATCGCTGATTCAAACTGACAGAAAGGAAATGATTCACAACCGCATAACGCAAACCATCATAAGTACCATCACCATATTCCTGGTAATCCACACCGCACAAATCGATCAACTGCTCAAATTTCAAACTTAGGTCGTCACGTAACAGCTGACAGACTTCCAGGTAATCCGACGATTTACACTCAATGGTGACCTCATCCAGCGCAACAACCTGCCTGGTGATCTTTTCACCCAGCACAGCTTTCAAACTGGCCGACAACTGATCTAATTTAGCTGACATATTCTCTTGATTTCATATCCAAATACTAGCGGGCGATGGTATTAGTACGTTTAATTTTATTCTGCAACTGAATGATGCCGTACAGGAGCGCCTCTGCGGTTGGCGGGCATCCCGGCACATAAACGTCCACAGGGACAATGCGGTCACAGCCACGCACCACGGCGTATGAATAATGATAATAGCCACCGCCGTTCGCACACGAACCCATGGAAATCACCCAACGCGGCTCGGCCATCTGGTCGTATACTTTCCGCAGCGCCGGCGCCATCTTGTTAACCAGAGTGCCAGCCACAATCATCACATCGGACTGCCGCGGACTTGGGCGAAACACAATACCAAAACGGTCAAGGTCGTAACGCGACGCGCCCGCATGCATCATCTCGACCGCGCAACAGGCAAGACCAAAGGTCATCGGCCATAGCGAGCCTGTACGCGTATAATTAATCACCGTATCCAGCGTAGTGGTGACAAAGCCTTTTTCTAAAATACCTTCAATACTCATACGAATAATTTCGTTTCAAAATCAAAAATGACAAGGAAGTGAAGCACTGATAGCGCACCCGGCACAGCCAGCAAAAACTGACGCCACAGGTTTTGATTTTCGCCACCTGGTTTAAAGCCAAAAATCAATCCCACTCCAGCGCGCCCTTCATCCACTCATAGATGAAGCCAATCACGAGTACACCCAAAAATATCATCATCGCAATAAACCCAAACAAGCCGATTTCCTGCAGCACGACAGCCCATGGGAATAAAAATGCAATTTCCAGATCGAAAAGGATAAAAAGAATAGCAACCAGATAGTAACGCACGTCAAATTTCATACGCGCATCTTCGAACGCTTCAAAACCGCATTCATAAGGAGAATTTTTTTGAGAATCAGGCTTACTCGGAGAGACCAGCCTCGACAGAACCAACGGGCCGACACCCACACCCAGACCTACAAGAATGAACAACAATATCGGGTAATAATTTTCTAGCACCGGAAAGCCCCAGACTGAATCACACTAATGCAATAAATAAATTTACAAGTACGGAAAAACATCATTTTCACTTAGTTTTGTCACACTTTAATGACAAAGACACTTCATAAACAACCCAACCACCACACACTGACAACATCATTAACACTTGGTGCGACGGAGAGACTCGAAAATACCTCTAAAACCATTTTACTTACTTGCTTTGTTAAAATCGGATAATTTATTTGTACGTATTTTTGTACGTTTTTAATCTCACTTGCTGATTAATTACCCGTAAAAAATCAAGTTAGACTGCACATGAAGCACCACCACAACTTAATCCAGAATTGTACCCTAATATAGTTACCTCTTCAAAATACTATCTCTATAAATTTGATAGCTACGTATTCGTATTAATTTATACAATCACAAAAAAGCCACTCATAATTATTAAAACCAACCAACTCAGATTATTGGTAAATATTAATTGTTGACACAATTTGTATCGCAGGAATAGTTCACTTAACGTTTCCTTGAAGGACAAAGCAGTCATTGAATGCAAGTGGTGTTTGGCTTCTGCTTTCAGAGGGCACTTTAAATCATTAATTCTTGGGGAAAAATCCATCTCGGCCACTAACCTCATCTCCATAGAAAGTCTGAACATGCGCATACTTCTCAACCCCCGGAGGCGGGTCAATATTTTCAAGTATTATAAATTGTCCTAGAGTTTCAATTGATGATAAATACTCGAAGAATTTTTCTTTTAAAGAACTTTTGGCAATTACCTTTTCATCATCGGATAATTCACCAGCTTTAGTATTTTTTATCGGGTCTCGATAAGTGAGTAAGGGTGTATCTAGAATTACAAAACCTGGATGAGGTAGGTTATTTCTTCTACAGTACACTAAAAGTGCTATCTTGAATGCTGAGTGAGTAACGGCCCGAACACCCTTACCATTATTAATACGTAGCTTGCCATCAATTTTTAAATCATAAGTTTTATCATCAAAACTAACCTGACATTCACCTGGAAACTCCCAAGCTTTCAGTATTTCACTAACAATTTTGCATAGTTGATGTGTCACTAAGTCTGGGGTTTTTAGATTTGGTTTATCATCTTTTGATGGTTTTTTTAGATTTTTAAACTCTTCTAATTTTGCGGTTAGGCTATTTCTTTGACTTATTAATAACAACCCTTGTTTAACCTCATCTCTAGCAGAAATTACTTCAGATATTGTTGCTTTGTTTTCATTTGCTCGTGGTGCTAGCCTGTTAATCTCTCTTTCAACTTCATCTAGGCGACTACTCAAAGTTGGATAATCAAGGCTATGTTTTAAAAGCTCAAACTTTAAATTGGATATTGTAGATTTTAGATCCTCTCGCTGACTCTCAATTTTCTTTATTTCCAAAATTGCAGCATTTTGTATTCGATTAACATTTTCAAAATCATGTATATGTGTTTGAGCATCTGCAGGCGCTCCACATAATGGACATTCCTTTTTACTTTCTAGCTCAATTAAAAAACCAGCTTCTTCAAGGGCACCTAGTCTTTCAATATCTGAAGCATATACTTCATCTAGCTGTGCAAACCGCTCTAGGTGAATTTGAATTTCTTCTATTCTTTGTCCAAGCTTTGGGATTTCAATCGATAATGATTGTTTTTCTTCAATAAGACTTCGAATAGATCCTTGCACTTCATTAAACTCAGATTGTATTTTTTCTAAACTTGTTGAAAGCCTGTCGTTCTGTGCAGGCAAATCGTCAATATCGGGATAAATAGATAATTTATCCTCTACTACATCTAACATCTCTTGAACAACTTCAATTCGAACAGCTTTTGAGGCATTAAATATTTTGGGGTCTTCAACTGAAATTATTGCACTATCATCTAGACCTGTAAGGAGCATACGGAAAAAGCTCCTCTCTTTAGATCTAAATAACTTTTCACCGCTCTCGATAGGTGAATTTTCACTTTGTATACTAGTTTCGTCGACCAATGAAATTGCACAAACATCACGAAAACTTATCTGGTCTGTTTCACCATTCGCATTTTTTGCTAATAGCTTGCCAGACAAGCCAAGACTATCAAGCAGGAATTGAGAAAGGCTTTTATTTTTTTTTGTGTTTTGTGTTGGAGCAAGTGTTTCTATTCTTGCTGAGGAGTTATCTGCTTTTATAAGTCCCTTATAAAGTTCAAATGCTCCGCCACTGATTGATCTTGATAAAGTTAAGTCTCCATGACCATACAAAGTAATTCCAAGCCAAATTTGGTCATAACCTTTTCGCTCGTCAATATCAGGCAATATATCTTTGCCACCCAACATAAAATCAATTGCTTTAAGAGTAAATGATTTACCAGTATTAGAAGCGCCGTAAACCAGATTGAGTCCTGGACCAAATTCGAGTTGCGCTGGCTTTACTTGAGGCCCCGTTATTACGAGATGCTTAATAATTAATCCAGCTCTATTCATGTTGATCCTTTATGTAATTCAATTTTTTCTTGGAACTCAACATTCCAAATGCCTAATTTTTCAGCAATTAGATTTTGAATATCATCTTTATTAAGTTTACAAACATTTTCAACAAGCCATTCAGCTCTATTTTTTAGCTCTAAAGAGTATTTAGCTCTCATTAATTGGACAAACGGGTAGGCCTCATCGGTGGCCCGGTATGAAATGCCATGTTCACTGGGGATAGCTTCAATTAAATTTAATCGCCTCATTAATGTGATGCCATCTTCAATAAGGCGTCGCCGAACTAGCATTTCACCGTTTCTTTGAGGAAGATTAGGATGAAGACTTTTGGGACCATTTATGTCGCCTGTATGAACGACGAGGTGATCTAACCAAGTTAACCTTGTTAAATCAAAAGGCATTGGATAAGCAGCATTCAATACAATTAATGTACGAATACCAGTTTCTAGATTGCTATTAAATAGCAATCGACCAACTAAATTGTCATTAGAATTTATTTCTGCCATTTTAATAAATCTTCATTAGCGAAGTGATGACAGATACCTTGCTTGACTGGCACTCGTGCATATTCAGCAAGGGGACCAGAGGGCTTTACATTTGCAGCTTGTGCCATAACAGCATCAACTCTGCTAAGTGCATCTTGATGATTGGCATTACAAATATCAACAACGCCGTGATACACATCGTTCGAAAAACTATCTATAGTAGACTGATCGGTGTTGTCTCTATAGAATCGTTTGAATGCATCAGCATCATAGTAACGCTCCCTTTGTCTTGATAAGTGATTACTATGTTCTGGGTAGCTCGCGATATCTTCGTGACTAGAAAAAATCACTCCTTCGCGCTCGGCATATGCCTTTACTAGCTTATTAATGTAATTTAGCTCAGTCGATTCAATACTTGTTGGCACATCACCTTTTGGTGCTTCGCCAGGGGCAGCGCCAAACCATTTAAATAAGACTGGTGTTATTGATGGGTCACACAACATATCGTCGAGATTTACTCGACTTATTACGGAAAAATCAAAATCACAAATAAAGTCTTTAAGTGCTTTATCAAGCTTAATGGTATCCCCATCTATTATATTTTTAGCGCAATATTTATCCCATTCATCGATTATTTCTTTTTTAAATAAAGTCGGATTAAATATTAATTTTTCTAAATTACGATTGATGCCACGAGGAGCGACAAATAGGTATTTTGTAGGTACAGAGAACTGTTTCATGAATGCGTAATATAGTATTTTCCCAATTTCGCATATACCTGTATTTGTTGGTAAAGGTTTACCATATTGTTTGCATTGATAGTTGTGCCAATCACCCTCATGCTTTTCTTTTGAAAGAAAACCTACTACGTCGCGTCCAAAGTCGCTGGTTCCTGCAAATCGGGTTACCTCAAAATAAATTGATCCTTTAGAAGAAGCCCAATCGCGTACAAACTGCTCAAGTTCTACATCAGTAAGTGAAAGTATAAGGCGATCATAAGCAGGTTTTTTCATTTTAGTTATTTAATATACGGCTCTTTATTTAGATAGAACGAAATCTAGACGCCTTTAGCTCTGTACAAATATACAAATAATACTTCAAAAGTCTTGAATTGCAGTCAGATATTAGTTAACCATAAAAAAACTGGTGAATCTATAGCGGATTAAGGTGTATTTGAAGCATTCATTTAGTATGCTAATGCACATTCACGGATCGGGGTAGGTTGAGTGAATGTGCATTAACTTAAAAACTGATTTATAAGTCCTTAATTTCAGCTTCAATTCGTGCTTTTTCTTCATCCAGGTTATCTAGTATGCCGTTAAATATGGATGGCATGTTATCGAATTCCACTGGTAATGAGAGCCCTTTATTTTGCAGCTTATCTAGTAAATTATGACCCACCTTACTTTTATCATTACTCATGTTGTCACATACAATCATTTCTTTAACTGGGATCAATAATTCGTACAGCTTTTCACGGTATTGAATTTGAGCGATTAAACCACGATTAGCCCATATTTCACTGGTTAACGATTCAATATCAGCCTCGATACTATCAATCTCACCCTGCAAGCTCTCACGTTTATTTGCGATCGAATTTAACAGGGCTTGAGTTGGTAAATGTTTAAGGCAATACTCGTATTTACTTTTAGCTTCAGCAATGCGACGACGCAAACCAGTAGGATTAGGCAAGCTAGAATCTATTGCTCTATCGGCCTCAGCCTGTTCTAACTCTCGTTTAAGTGCAAGGTATTCCGCCTCATAACGATCAAGGCCGGATTGCCGCATATCCTGCTCACTGGCAACCTTCTCTAACTCAGTCCGTGAAGCACGAACCTTATTAGCATCAGTAGTTAATTCTGCAACTTTCTTAGCTAATTGCCTGTTTTGCTTTTCAAGATCGTTAATTGTTAAAGCTTCATACTGCTTTTGGGATTCGCGGGTGTACTGTTTTCTATATAACTCCCCACGTTGTCTATAAAGTGAATCATACTCAGCCTTTAACTCCTGGTATTCTCTATCAAGCTGGGCGATTGACTTACCTTTAGCGTGATAACCTTGTTTAGCTTCATCATATACAGACTGTGGCTGATAACCTGTGTGATTAGCCATAATCATATTGAAGTTATTTTGTGCCTCTTCATCATTTGACCAGGCTAGCCTATTACTATCAACCTGATTTTGTAGCTGACTTAATTCGTTATCAAGTCCAATAATTTCAGGTGATTGCATTACTACATCATGGATTTTGTTATTCATACAAACCTTTCATATAAATTAATTAAAAAAATTTACTTATCGTGGTCACGGTTTTACGGTTTTACGGTTTTACGGTTTTACGGTTTTCTTCACATATACGAATTGCGTATGTTTTCGTTCGCAGTAGTTCGCTTATCAAGTTATTTAGTGGTTTTGGGTCCCTTCTAGCCGTTTTCGAGTGGCCAGGGGAGCGTAGAGCCCCAGCTAAACAAAGTAAGTAAGAACGATCAGGACACCACTGACTTATTATTTTTAGGGAGAAAGGGAGATTTTTAGAATTTTTAAAAAAGTCTCTTAAGAAAATAATTACTGCAAAAGAATGGCAAAACATCACCTTTCCTCCCTTTCTCCCTAAATTCGTTATTTATAGATCATCATCCCCGGATAACTTAAGGCGTAATCCTTTAAAAACCATCGAGCCGTTTTTAACTTTCTCAAATCCCTTAGCCTCCAACTCTTTGCTAAATCTAATCTGAGTAGGCCCTTTAATATCCATGTGATTAAGAAAGTTTTTGTAATCCCAAAATAAAGCACTTAAAAACTCTTTTACACTTGGTAACTTGATACAGTTTTGATCAAGCCACATTTCAATAAAATCGGTTTCATTACGATATTTAAGTGTCTCGGCTTTAATCGTTTCAGGTGTGTTAAGTCCTAATTTTTGCCATTCCAAACAGCCTTGCACCATCCAAGCTAAAACCCCATCGCGTTCATTGTCTAATATCACTTGATCGAGATTAGTTACACGTTCGCTTTCTGCGAATTGGCGCCTTAAATGAATTAAATCTATTCGCCTCCAAAGTCCATCGCTCGAATCTTGCACGCTCGGTTTATGATTACCCCGAACCCACGTTTTATGAGTAGGGTTAATTTCGTAGGCTTCACAATATAATTGCCTAACTGCGATTTGCTCTCGCGAGGTGATTTCTTTTACTCGTGCATCGTCTAAAAAATCATTGGCCCCTGTTTCGTTCGTAGATACCAACCTGGCACCCGCTAACCTTGCTTTATATCTGTTAGCCTCACCGTCATTTTTACCCTTTGTTAAAAGCTCAATACCAACCGTTACAGCATATTCACCGAACACACCGTTTACGATATTTGCAAAAACAGATTTACCGTTAGCCCCTAATCCATACATGAAAAATAATTTCTCTTCGTTTACAAATCCAGTAAGGCTGTAACCCAAAGCACGTTGTATGTAAGAAATAACTTCGTTATTACCGTTAAATATTTTTTGCAGAAAATCTAACCACATTGGGCATCTAGCTTGCCAATCGAATGAAGCGGCCAATATCCGACTGCAAAGCATTGTTGGATCGGGAGTAAGAAGAGTGCCAGTTTTTAGGTCAATAACGCCATTTCTAGCAACTATTAACCACGGGTTAGCGTCAAATTCATTAGGGTTATAAATTGACACGCCTTTTTCACTAGCACCTATAACTAACATAGCTTCCAAGCGTTTAAAATTCTTATGTACTGATTCGGCCTGCTTTAGATTTTTAGTGTTGATAACTGAGCTATCAGCCCTATATACTTTGAATGCATTGGTAAGCGCGTCTTCAGCGATAACTTTTGCAGCCTGCAAAGGCTCACCACCCGTACAAGCAACCCATCTAAGACGATCCCAGTAATACCAGCACTTTAAGCCAAAGCAATATAAAAATTGCCCACGGTATTTATCTGCAAACCTAACACCGTTAGCAATATCGCCGTAATCCTCGTAAATTTTTTCAATCCGATTAGGATCAGTCCAACCACCAGTAATAGCAGCCTTGAAAAGTGTGCTTATTGTTATACCGCCCGACTTATCAGCTTTTGCACTATTCCAATCACGATCAAAATCTTTTTCATTGAATAGACCGGGCGCGGTCAATGACCAATCACGTACTATGGTTTTAGCGTTTGCCCATTCTGTAGAATGGATGGCAAAAACAACATTGCGCCAGGTATCACGATCACAATCGGCAGATATAAATTCAAGTGCTGATTTAAGCTTCGATTCGTTTTCAGGTGTGTAATCAAAACTAGGCTTAATGTTTGCGAAAACATCATCATTTAAAACTGATAACGCCTTATTAGAGCTTTCATAAAAAAACTCAGGCGGGTGAGGTAGTAACTGTTTAAAGCTCATCATCTAGCCCCTTTTCAGATTCAAGGGGATCATTCAGCCAGAAATACAAGCCACCGCCAGGATGTACTGAAGGCGGTGCAATTGCGTATTTATTGTCGTGGAGTAAGTCTAAGCCCTCACCTAATGTAGTTAACAATCCATCGGCAATATCACTATCAACTAGATAATAATAATGTTCACCACCTCCGCCACTTTTTACTTTAAAAGCTGATAAAAACTCATTACCGTTAATGCTTATAAGCTTTTCTAGTGATTCATTACCACCATTTCGCGGGTCAACATCGAGAATTACCAAACTTGATTTTCCGGTGTGAATGGCTATATTTGCGTTAGGCCATTTAGTCCACCACGCTTTAACCTGGTTAGGGTCGTTACTAGCTTTAACTTGCCACTCGCTAATTAGTGGTGTTTTATTACCCGCTTTACAAGGGAATATATACCACCCACGCCGCGCATAATTAAGGGCGTGATTTTTCATTAATTCAGACATAACGCCACCCACCCTATAAGCTGATAGCGTTAATTGATCTTAGGTAATTTTCGATTGATTCGCTAGGGATAGCTGAAGCGCGTTCACCGATTTTTACAAGCTGCAATTTGTCAGCATTGATTAATCGATAAAGCGTGGTTTTGGATACTGAAAGTAAGCTACACGCTTGTTTCGGCCTTACTAATTGCGGTAATGCAGCTAAGTTTTTAAGCTGTAAATTTTGAGTAGTTTGCATAGTTATAAAGTCCTTTTGGTTTGTTAATAACCACTGTGTAAAATAGCGATATGACTTGTTATTTCTTACAGCGCAATAGGACTTTAAAAACTCTTAAGGTTTAAATCTAAGGTCTAAATAAATTATTTAATTTGATTTAATCCCTTGATTTTTACGTTGGTTTTCTTCTTGGCTTTCTTTGCTATTTGCAAATAAGGGGTAACTCTTGATTTACCGCTTAATTGTTTCTTAAATAGCTTGGTAATATCACTTTTATTACTATCGTGTTCTACTGGTGTATCAGGTCTAGTTTTTATGCCCGCTTCATAAAAAAACAAAGTTGCTACTTCCATCACTTCAGGATTGCTTACTTTAACTTTGCTGTAAAACTCCCACAAGCTCTTAAATGACAGCCCTAATGGGTGCAGTTTTGTTGACCGCCGTCCCCTATTTAATTTTTTTGGTTTTTCAATCTTTAAATTCATTTCTGAGTTTTTTATAAATTGATTTAGTGCATCAATTAACGTGGAATTACCTTTGTCGATACTAGATACAATCAGCTTTAATTTTTTTGCTGCCGTAATTCCGGTATTTAATTTATCGCAAAAAGCTTCTGCTTCTTTTCGATAAACCTCAGCACTAATACCATAACGATCATTTAATAATTCTTCATTTCTTAACTCACTCTTATATAGATCAATGGCCGAATGCAAGCCTTGAATAAATAAAGTTTTTGATTCTTCAGGAATGCAATTACAGTTTTTCACAGCTTCATCTAATGTTAGTTCAAACCTTTTATCCATCACTTCCCCTTAATCGGTCCAAATAAAACGATTACGGGCCATAGTTATTAGCTACAGCCCGTAAATTTCTTAGTTAAGTATTGCAAGTAAATCTTGTTTTGTTTCTGACACTAACCCTTCGATTAACTCTATATCACCTGGATTAATTTCAGAGTGTGTTGATTGTTCGCGCAACCCAGCTAACGCTAGATTGATCAGCGACATTTTTTGATTTAATACAGTTTGAACAGTGTTAAAATTGCTTTCAGTCATGATCGTGAAGCTCCATTATATTTACATCGTGATTAGGGTTAAGTAGTCTCGACACTGCTTAACCTGCCTTTTACCCATGATCCGCATGAGTGACGGTAAAGTTATTTCTTTTGTTTTCTATAGTCTTGCGGGTTTTCTATTTCGTCGATTTTATATAACTCAACTAATATCATATAACCGGCCGCGGTAAAAAATAAGGCCCAATAACGTGAGTCAGTGTATGCACTGTATAGCATTGCTGCTCCAAAAACAGCGGTTACCGCATACATTTTAATTTTTAGATTTAATCGCATTTAATGCCCCTATTTTTAATTAATCCGCAATACCTTTGCACCGTCTCTCATTACGTCTAATTGATCACTCCACCATTGCGCTAAATCTCTACGCTCTTTATCGTAACTAGCCTCGTTATATATAGCCCTGATTTTGTCTTTGTCACCGTGAGATAAAAACGCCTCTATAACATCATGTCTAAATAAACAGCTTTCGTTAGCTTGAGTGCTGAAAAAATGCCTACAACCATGCGGCACGATATGGTAATCAGTGAAAATCAATCTAAAGGCTTTACGGATTGTTGCTTCAGAAACAGGGTTATTAACTAATCTAGCCGCAAATAGATACTCGGTATGACCTGAATATGCTTTAAGCTCTTTTAACGCTGCTATGGCTTGTTTTGATAGCATTACGGTATGAGGTTTAACCATGTGCTTGCGTGTTTTTGATTTTTCTAGCGGAATTGTCCAAACTGCATTTTCTAAATCAAATTCTGCCCACCTGGAACACCTTAACTCGCTTGGTCTTTGTGCCAGGTGCATCATTAGGTAAACACACGTAGAAACTTCAAAGCTACCCGCATAATCGGTTAAGTTTCGTAATAACTTACCTGCATCAGCGGGTGATTTTAAGCGGGGGAATTTTTCACCAACGTGTTTAACTAGACGTTCGTCTTTTAGTGGAATTGGATTCTCAGAAATCAGCTTATCACTCAAAGCAAAATCGAAAACAGATTTAATCCACCCGCGTGTTTTTTCCATAAACTCTAATGCACCACGCTTTTGCATAATCAATAAGCAGTTACGTACCATGACGTTATCAATATCTTTGATCGGATATTTGCCGATCACACCATACACGTTAGCGTTAAATGTCTGTTTGATTTTTAAATAGGTAGAGGGGGCTAAAGTGCGCTGTTTAATTACCAGCCAATCTTCAGCAATTTTTTGAAAAGTGTTTTCAGCATCATTAGTGTTTTGCTGTTTAGCGAGTTTAGCCTCAAGTACTGGATCAACCTGGTCAATCTTGACTAACTTACGCTTATCAAGTGCTAACTCACGCGCTTTACTTAGTGACAATGTAGGATAACTACCTAGCTGAATTTTTTTAGGTTTACCGTGCAACGTGGTGCGAAGGTGAAAATATTTACCACCGTTAGGATGGATAAGTAAAAATAAACCGTTACCGTCTCTAAGTGTGTACTCCCTATCCCTCGGCTTTGCAGCTCTAATTGTAAGGTCGTCTAGTAAATTAGCGTTTAGCTTTGCCATATCAATATGTACAAAAACGTACAAAAAATTATTTAGATATGGTTTTGTACGCTTGTTTGTACGTTTTGTAAAGAGACGTTATGTGACCATAAAACACGCTAAAAGGCGTATTTTTTGCATAACCAGTTGAATTTATTGGGATTTAGTACGATATGAAACTATTTGAAACTTACTAATGGTGCCGACGGAGAGACTCGAACTCTCACGACTTTCGTCACTACCCCCTCAAGATAGCGTGTCTACCAATTCCACCACGACGGCATTTTTTTGGGCAAACACCCAACATTTCAATTACTTAGGGACCACCTCAGCAGCAGGCGCTTCCGGCTTGACAGCAGGCGCCGTTTTCTCTGCACCATCCACCTGAGTCGCATGCGATTTCACTACGCTCACATGGCCCGCCTTGTTACTCGCCATATAAGCAAGAGCGAGACTTGTTGTGAAAAACACCACAACAAAACCGGCAGTTGCACGACTCATAAAATTAGAAGACCCGGAAACACCAAACAAACTTCCTGATGCACCGCTACCGAATGACGCGCCCATATCAGCACCCTTGCCATGCTGCAACAGCACTAAGCCAATCACACCAATAGCAGCCAACACATGAATCACTAAAACCAATTTTTCCATTTTTAACCTTTAACGCCAGCCCAACCAGAACTCCCGAGACCCCTGATCAGTTCGCTGCGCGGCATATTCCTTCAAATTCTTCAGCGCTTAATGAGCCTCTGCCGATCAAACCGCCATCAATATCCTGCATAACGAATAATTGTACCGCATTTTGAGAATTTACGCTGCCCCCATAGAGGATTTTCAAGCTATTTGCAGCATATTCATCGTGTGCTGCGATTCTATCCCGGATAAATTCATGCATATGCTGCGCCTGCTCCGGAGTAGCCGCCAGACCCGAGCCTATCGCCCATATCGGTTCATACGCGACCACAGCGCCGGCAAACATCGATGCCCCATACATGCTGATAATGGTATCAACCTGCTTGGCCACCACCATTTCCATCACGCCGGCCTCGCGCTCAATCAGCGTCTCACCCACACACAGAATCGGCGTAAGCCCATGTGACTTGGCCTGCATGAATTTTGTAGCAATATTTTCATCGGATTCGCAATAAGCAGTCGCCCGCTCGGAGTGCCCCACAATCACGTAAGTCGCACCAAAGTCCTGCAGCATTGCAACGCTGACCTCGCCGGTATAGGCACCTGCCAAATCCTTACTTAAATTCTGCGCACCCCATGCAAGAGTGGTTCCCTCCAATAAAGACTGCGCCTGCGCGAGATATGGATAAGGAACACAGACAACTGCATCAACATTTTCCAACGGCTTCAACCGTTGAATATAACCTTCCAACAACTGCTGATTTGTAGCTAAGCTGCCATGCATTTTCCAATTGGCAACCACTAGTTTTCGATGCATGCTATCCCTAATTTTCTTAAATTCTGAAGTACTGCTTCAGCTTAAAGTCCCGAGCGTTTTTATGGGTAGACAACACCGCAATATTAGCTCTACTATAATATTGCGTAATTGTAGCGCAAGTTATCAAGTTGGCTAATCAGAGATTTACATTTGCAGCGCATTTACCACACGCGGATGCGCGCCATTAAAACCATGTATACTTCAAGGTTAACCATTATGAATAGCAGCAGAATTCAAACGTGAAACGATTTTACATATCTGTCGTACTGTCAGCCCTCCTGTTACCGTCCATATCGAGTGCTGACGAAACCATGACCGGCAGTACATACGCTTATATCGAAGACAGCTTATCCCAGACCTGGGCAGCCGATGATTACGAATTATTCATTCCGGTCAGCGCCTGGCATAACCGCAACTACTACAGCTCAGAAAAAATTGACGACTACAACGAACACCCGTGGGGTTTAGGTGTAGGCAAATACAGGTATGACAGCGATGGGGACTGGCATAGCCTTTATATCATGGCATTTGCTGATTCACACAGCGACATGGAGCCGGTGGCAGGCTATGCATTCCAGAAAATGTGGCGGCCCGGTGATGAATTCCGCCTTGGTGCTGGTTACACGGCCGGCCTTACATTACGTAAAGACTTCAATTACCTGCCTTTACCCGTACTCGCACCTGTTGCTTCGATTGAATACAAACAGCTGGCGCTGCAATCCACTTACATTTTTGGCGGCCAGGGCAACGGCAATATCCTGTTTACATGGTTGCGCTGGCAACTGAAATAAATACACCTGCAGCGAATTAATCATGACGGCTTAACTGATTAATCACATTACGCACTTCATGCAACACCTCCGATGCAGTCATGCCCCTGGGGCCAACGCCTTTTGCCACAAGGTTGTCGGCAGCTGCCCCATGTGCAAAAACCCCCAGCCTGGCAGCAGCCAACGGCGCGACTCCCTGCGCAATAAGGCTGGCGATGACCCCGGTCAGCACATCGCCGGTACCACCGCTGGCAAGCGCCGGATTACCGGTGCTATTCACACAATAAGTACCATCGTGATGCGCACAGATACTGCCTGCACCCTTGAGTACACAAGTTACATTAAAAGCCGCAGCCAGGCTTAATGCAGCATCAACGCGGTTATTCATCACAAAATCAGCGCTTGATCCCAGCAAACGGGCGGCCTCACCCGCATGCGGCGTAATGACGGTCTGCGCATGCCTGCCTTTAAGCAACTTGGCCAGGTGCGCATGTTCAGAAACCAGGTTAAGCGCATCGGCATCAAGCACCATAGGCATATCCTGCCCGGCCGGCTCGGTCAGCCACAATATAAGCAACTCAATCGCAGCGACAGACCGCCCGAGGCCTGGCCCGATTGCCACGCAATCCAGCTGTTTCAAATGTGCCAGCGCCGCAGGGGTACGCATCATGATTTCCGGCTGGTTTATATCTACGGCCGGCGCATTTTTGCTCAGCATGGTCGCATAAACGCGGCCAGCACCACTCAGCAAAGCGGCGCGCGCAGCCAGCAGCACGGCACCTACCATGCTCTCGTCGCCACCGATAATGGCTACACTACCGCAGGAGCCCTTATGCGCATCGCGGTGACGGGGCGGCAACACATCATAAAACATGCTTTCCACCAACAAGTGCTTATCAGCCTGACTATTGCCCATAATAGCGCTCCCTATACGGTTATTGACTACTCACTGACAAACCTCAGATTCAGCTGCACCTTCTGCGCTCCGTTATAACTATTGGTTTGCAGCTGGTAAGCAGCCTGAATGCGATTACTTGGCAAGTCGGTCCGGTTAAAATAAATCGCATCGAATTCCATTCCGGGACGATAGGAACCTGACAAGCCAGATACCGGCTTTAACGTCAGCTTCAAGTGCTTCTCGGCAAGCACCCGCTGCGCAAGCACTTCGAACGCATCAAAAAACACGGGCGGTGCGAAGCCCTGCCCCCACACCTGGCTCTCCAATAGCTGCGCCGTCTGGAATGTCATATCCTGAGAAGTCAGGCCACCATCCACTTCCAGCACTGATTCCAGATCAGCTTCTGTAATCAAGCTTCTGACTACAGCCTCAAAGCCATGCTTGAACAGCTCGAAGTCATCGCCCTTTATCGTCAAGCCGGCAGCCATGGCATGGCCGCCGAATTTCAATATCAGATTCGGCTGGTGCTTGCTTAACAGGTCAAGCGCATCACGCAGGTGCAACCCGGGAATCGAACGGCCGGAACCCTTGATCAAACCGTCACCTGCATCTGCAAACGCGATCACCGGCCGATGATGGCGCTCTTTGATGCGTGACGCCAGAATACCGATGACACCCTGATGCCAGTCCGGGTGGAACATGCTGATAGAATATTGATTTTCCATCTCGATGTCATCCAGCGCAATATTGGCGTCATCCTGCATATCGGCTTCTATGCTGCGTCGCTGCAGGTTCAAAGCATGAAGCTGCTGCGCGATTTGCGCCGCTTCCATTTCCGAGCCGGCAAGCAGGCACTGAATTCCCAGCGTCATGTCATCCAGGCGTCCCGCAGCATTCAAACGTGGGCCCACATAAAAACCTAAATCCTGGGCTGTCGTTTTTGCAGGTTCGCGACAGGCGACTCTCAGCAAAGCAGTAATGCCATCACTACAGGCACCGGCGCGGATTCGGCGCAAGCCCTGCTCTACCAGTATACGGTTATTCTCATCCAGCTTCACCAAGTCTGCCACCGTACCCAAAGCGACCAAGTCCAGCAGTTCCGTAAGATTGGGCTCCGGCTGCTGCGCATAAATGCCGCGCTCACGGAACTCAGCTCGCAAGGCAAGCAAGCCATAAAACATGACACCCACACCCGCCAGATTCTTGCTGGCAAAGCTGCAGCCATGCTGATTGGGGTTAATAATGCAGGCCGCCTGCGGCGTTACCTGCCCTGGCAAGTGGTGGTCGGTAATCAGCACCTGCATGCCAAGCGCATTGGCAGCATCCACTCCGTCAACGCTGGCAATACCGTTATCCACGGTAATAATCACATCCGGTTTCTGTGCGGCAGCGAGTGTTACGATTTCCGGCGTTAATCCGTATCCGTACTCAAAACGATTCGGTACCAGAAAGCCCACATCGGCACCGAACGCACGCAATCCCTTCACGGCAACTGCGGTCGCAGTAGCACCATCGGCATCATAGTCGCCAATCACCAGCAGCTTTTTGCCTGCCTGAATCGCATCAGCCAGCAATCCGGCCATCCTCTGGTTATTCGTGAGCGTATGCGGAGGCAGCAAGCTGCTTAAATTAACAGAAACCTGCGCAATATCTGCCACGCCACGCGCCGCAAAAAGGCGCGACATCAGCGGTGTCATGCCGGTACTCTGTAAATAATCGGCTGCGGTCTGCGATATGGGGCGCTGTTTAATCACTGTCATTTTAAATAAGTACCGATAGGTTTGCTTTTACGCCAGAATTTATAGATATCGATTGGCCGGACTGTTGCCACCAGCGTTTTCTCATAGCAGCCCAGGTTTAATGTCAGCTGCGTGATTTTCCTGGTTCTTAATGCATCATGCAGCACGCCGAAGCCCATATCATCAGACAGGTGCCGCCCCGGCAATTCCAGACGCGCATGCAAGCAAGCACCCATATGCTGCAACAGCCCGGCAAGCGGCGGTTGCGCAGCTTGTTCAGGCAGACCGAGCCATTGCGCCAGGCCATGGTAAAGCGGGCTGCTTGCAACGAACTTATCAATATCACTCTCAGGCGGCAGCGGTTGCGGCATCACGCCGCCGCCGGAAAACCATACACTGTTAACAGCAGCCTGGTGCCCGGATTCTCGCTGGATATTAACCGGATGGTCATGCAGCAGCATTTGAATCTCATTCAGGTATGAAACCCAGGCTGAGGCATCAGTACCTTGCGGCATAAACTGGTAGATATTCCTATCCAATGCCACACTGGGCAAGGTGGTTTGTATTTCAGGGATCTTGCTTAAGCGCACATACCACGCACCGGACCTGCCAATAAAGAACGCCATGCCATCCTGGCCGAAATGCCGGTTCAAGGCGGCGATGAGCATTTCGGCATGATCATGCGTAACCGGCAAGGGCACAGGCTCGCTCAGGCTAAAGCTGTCGCGCTGTAACAGCAAATGTATGGGGTCTGCCCGCAGCCAGTAGGCATCTCCTACTGCCAGACCATCCGCTTGCGCTGCAATCGGCGCGATTGGGTAATCCGGTCTGGCAGCCAGGCCATGCTGAATACAAACCACCGCTTCCAACGGCAAATCCAGCAGCCTGACATTTGCCTTTGACAATAAAAGCGCCAAAGCACTATCACCAGCCAAGGCAAGCAGGTTATTGCCCAAGGTGCAATCTACAGTAAGTTTCACGGCATTCATTTGCATAAATTCAATTACCTGCAATTTTACTTGTAAGTGGCAATAGCAGGGATAAATCTCATCAAAAAGCAATAATAAACCCGGCAGCCTGTTAACGCTGCCGGGTTTATTGATGACAGTAAAACTTAGATATAAAGCATTCTAGTAATAACGATGTTCATCACGGTATTCGCGGTCATCCCAGTCACGATATTTGCCATGGCCTTTACGCTTGCCTGGCTTGTCGTAATAAGCCGGCTCAAAATAGCTTACTTGCGACACCACCCGACTATTAGGTGCAACAGCTACATTGACATCAATATAGCGGCCCGGATGTTCCGCAGTCACGGTATTATAGGTTCTGCCGTTATATTCGTAAGTCACAAAATATCCAGAGGTCACTGTCTGCCAGTTATCAACCTGATAGCAGGATTGCACTGGCACCGTGCGTGTCGTGACAACGTTGTTTCTATTATTGGCGATTCGGTCACCTGCGATTGCACCTACACCGGCGCCAACCGCCGCGGCCGCCACACGGCCACTGCCACGGCCGACAGTGCTGCCTAACAGTCCGCCTGCGACACCACCGATAACGGCACCCGCAATCGAATGGTCGCTGTCACGACTGTAGCTCTGTTGCTGATATTCTGTGCGGCACTCCTCACGCGGCACATTCACACGCTCGGTCTGCGGCGTGACTGAAAGTACCCGGGCAGCATCCATATATTGGTCATCTGCCAGTGCCGGTGTTGCAAACGCAGCTGCCACACAAGCTGGTGCCAGCATAGAAACTCTCAAGGCATTTACAACGTTCAACTCAAAATTACGCATTTAACTTCTCCTTTATTGCCTGTTTTTATCAAGCTACTTGCACATCTAAAATTAAACCTGATTATCCGGTTTCTGCATCTCTGGTGAGTCATGCAGGTAGTCGTTCAACGGGGCTTGATTGAATCCGGCTTACAGAAGAGTTGTTAATATTTGTAACTAATGATTATCATGAGCCGTCATCAATCTCATCGCCTTCCACGATCAGGTCCGGAATGTGATTGAATGCAATGCGCATCGGTGCATCTTTCAGGGCCTCGTATGCGCCGCCAAAGTAAATCGTATTTTTACCGAACTTCAGGTTTAAGGTATCAATCGCCTTATTAAGCTTTTGTACGTTTTCCAGCGGGGTAATCTGAAACAGGTCGCGGGCGGCTTCTTCAGCGGTTACCAGTCCTGAAAAAGACACGCCTGTGGCATAAGGCTCATGCCTGGTTTCAGGATAATGCTGCAAAAACTGCTCAAGCGCGTTGATCAACTGCAAAGTATTGTCGGTCGGTGAGACTGCACTTTCCATGACCCAGCTCGGCATATTGCGGAACTTGATCTTTACACTGATGCGCGAGGCCAATAAATCATAGCTGCGCATGCGCATGCAGGCTTTTTGCAGCAAGCGGTGCAGCACCGCCCGCACGCCTGCCTCATTACGCTGTTCAGGCGGCAGCACATGGGAATGCCCGAGGCTGCTGCGCGCATTCTTGACATAATGTGGCTCTATTCCGCGCAGCTTGTCATACATACGCTCGCCCTCTACACTGCCCCACGCGGTCTGCAGCTGCTGACGGTTTGCTGCGTACAGCTGCTCAACGGTTGTGATTTTATAACGACTGAGCCGTGCCTCCATCTGCTTGCCGATGCCATTTAAATCACGCAGTTTCAGCCCGTATAAACGCCGCGGCAGCTCATGTGGCTCAATCAGCACGCAACCATCGGGCTTCTGCATATTGGACGCCACTTTTGCCAGAAATGTATTAGGGGCAATACCGATCGAGCATTTAATATAATCGCCCGCATTGCTGGCGATTGCCCGCTTGATTCTTGCAGCCAGCTTCAGCGCATTTTCCAGCAGCTGCTGGCTGCCGGTCAGCTTGCATACCATTTCATCGATTGAAAGCACTTTCTCTACGTGCGCACAGCTTTCCACCACCTCTACAAGTTTATGGTGATATTGCACATAAACCGACGGGCGTGCTTCTACAAAGATAATACCCGGGCACATTTTGCGTGCATCGCTCACAATGGTTCCGGTTTTAACGCCGAACGCTTTTGCCTCGTAACTTGCCGCAATGCAACAGGTAGTTTCCGCCATGACGGCCAACACTCCAACCGGTTTCCCGCGCAGATCAGGCACCAATTGCTGCTCCACAGAAGCAAAATAGGAGTTAAAGTCGACGTAAAGTGCATTTAATTTCATACTTAAATTGTAATCTTTGCGGAATTAAACTGACTAAGCTAAAACGATTAAATATTTTCAGACTAAAAATCAAGGTAGATATAAAAATGAGCAACGAGCAAATTGCAGTATTCGCAGGCGGCTGTTTCTGGTGTACAGAACCGGTTTTCAGCCAGCTGAAAGGTATCAGCACAGTAGTTTCCGGCTATATCGGCGGCCATACCGCGAATCCGACCTATAAACTTATCTGCAACGGTGATACTGGCCATGCCGAGGCAATACAAATCACGTTTGACCCATCCGTAATAGCGTTTGAAACGCTGCTTGAAATCTTTTTTGTCTCGCATGACCCCACTACATTAAACCGCCAGGGTAATGATGTCGGCACGCAATACCGCTCCGCGGTATTCTGCCAGGATGAAAACCAGAAAGCAGCAGCTATCACCATGATCAACAAACTGAATGCCGAAGGCATCTGGTCTAACCCAATTGTCACACAGGTCAATGGTGCGGAAACCTTCTACCCGGCGGAAGATTACCACCAATATTACTTTGCCAACAATCCGTTCCAGCCATACTGCATGGCGGTAGCCGCTCCCAAGGCGGCAAAAATAAGGGCCAAATATGCGCAATTAATTAAAAACGATTAATTTTGCAGCTGCGATTGGCCACCTATATCAATACCATTTAAAATGGGATAAAATCCCATTAAATTGGCGGTGTTCGTATACAGATATCTAAATACTTTGATTTGCTTAATTCGGCATAACATTTATAGGTTCAATGCGTCATACTATATTCAAGCCGTAACTCAGTAATAGAGCGTATAAATAGAATTCAAGCTATAGCTTTACTCGGGTAAAAAATACTATGGCAAAAATCGCAATCTTTAACCAAAAAGGCGGGGTCGGAAAAACCACCAGCGTACTCAATATCGCCGGCGCCCTGTATCGCAGAAACAACCCTGCATTGATGATTGATATGGACCCGCAGGGGCATCTTAGCCAGACCCACCCGGCATCGATTAATGATGCTGGCAAAAGCCTGTTCAGCTACTATCAGGATAACAAACCCTTAAGCGAACTCATCATTGACTGGCAAAACCTTGGCACACTGATACCGGCTCACCGTCAGCTTGCAAAAGTAGATTCGATCTTCGGCAAAGGCCCTACTGTATTGAACAAATTTGGTTCGGGCCTCACCAGCCTGGAAACACAAAACGCACTGAGCAATGTACTGATAGATTGCTGTCCATATATGGGTGTACTCTCATTAAGCGCACTATTCACGGCCGACCTTGTCATCGTGCCGATTGCATCCGACTTTCTTTCGCTGCAAGGCGCAATCAAAGTTGAAAAAACATTTACTGCAATTGAGCCTTTTTTAAAAAGGCCGGTAAACCGACGTTACCTCATCACCAGGTTTGACCGCAGGCGCAACATGTCATTCAACGTGCATCAGCAGGCTATCGCAGCCTTCGGCGGCAATGTGCTTGATACGTTAATATTTGAAAATGTCGCTACGGCAGAAAGCCCGAACCACAAACAGGATATATTCAGCTTTAATGCGCACAGCGTCGGGGCGATTAACTACATGGCATTGCTGGACGAATTGATAGCCGGAAATTTAATAAACCATGCCGGCCTGCCCGGCACCGAAAGCGCCCTGAAAGCACCAGCGCAGAAAGTCAGCTAGCAACCCTTGGCTTAATCTTTGGAAATAATATCCATAATATCTTCGCAGCTGAAATGGCCGCTATGCTCAACCGGGGCGATGCTGTACTCAATCACTTCGCAATTCCTGTACATCTGCTCAAGCTTTTGCCTTGCCTCTTCTTCAGTACGGCCATAAATCTGCAGGTTATTCACAATGACGCCATTACGGCTGCGGATCTGATAGATATATTTGACTGGTTTTTCCGATTGTTCCATCGCACACCCTCTATTAATCGCTTTCATATATAAATTAACCTGCTGATACCACACACCATCAAGCGTTAAGTCTGGCTGCCCAGTAACTGCCTGCGCCAGAAAATCATCAGCATGAACAGCGCGATACCACCCATGACCGCCATTGCCCACCAGAAGCCATTGGGCTCCGCAATCCATGGCATGTAGTGAAAGTTCATACCAAAAATACCGGCAATCAATGTGGCTGGCATAAACAGCATGGCAACCACGGTCAATGCACGCACTTCAAGATTCACACGGTTGCTCACGCTAGTCATGTAGATATCCATGAGCCCACCCAGGCTATCGCGGATAGATTCCAAGGATTCGATAAAATTGACCGTATGATCATAAACATCACGCAGGTACGGAATGGTGCCTGCCTTGAAAAAACCGGTTTCATTGCGGGCAAGGTGATTAATCACTTCACGCAACGGCCACACCACACGCCGCAGCTCGATACTTGCCCGTTTTAACTGATGGATACTATGCAGCTGGGTAATGTTCGGCTTGGCAAGCAAGGCATCTTCCAGCGCTTCACTATCATCGCCCATCTCTTCCAGCACATTAAAATACTTATCAACAATGCTATCAAGCAGCGAATAGGCAAGATAATCAACACCCAACGCACGCATTGGCGAATGCTCCGCACGCAGGCGCTCACGCACCGGAGCAAACGCACCTGTTGACCGCTCCTGAAAGGTCAGCAGGAAATGATGCCCAAGCACCATGCTGATCTGCTCGGAACTGACCGACAAGGTTTCTTTTTCATAATAAAAATGCCGCGTTTCAAGAAATACATACTTGCTGTATTCATCCAGCTTTGGGCGCTGCTCGGTATTCAGAATATCTTCAAGCACCAGCGGATGCAGCCCGAACACCAGGCCGATCTGTTTGATTAAACCAACGTCATGGATTCCATGCACATTCAGCCACAGCTTGTTTGATTCCTCGAGATTCAACGCAGCAAGATCATCGATATCAATGATATTCTCCTGCATACTGGCAGCATCATAGCTAATCAAAGTCAGCTTGGGCGATTCCAGCTTGGTGACATCCTCATCCCCCGGCCCCACATATACCAGAGAGCCTGGCGGCAGGCCGCTTTTTTTAGCGTGATGCTTTCTGCGATTATGTAAACGCGTTTTTTTCATGAAGGCATTTCTGCAACGAAATAGTTACCGTAACAAACTTTAGCCGGAATGACCAGCCTGATGCACTTCGCCGGTAGCAAAAAAACTGCCGCCAGCCACATGATGAATGGTGCGTAAATCATCATACCCCTCAAAATGCCAGCGCCCGCCAGAAAACACACGCTCATCAGCATAAGCAGCGACGACTTCGGCAATGAACAGGTCGTAAGTGTTCTGGTTATGCGGCTCAGGAATAATTTCACACTCCAGCCATGCCACGCAGCCTTTGAGTAACGGCGCGGCAATTTTTTTGGCAGGAAAAGTTTCCAGGTGATATTCAGCAAATTTATCAGCACCTTCCAGGTCACGGCCTGAACTGCCGCCCACCTTCTGCACTGTATCAATCTGCGCCAGACACGGCACATTAATCGCAAATGTGCCGGAGGCCTCGATCAGTTCACGCGTATAGGTGTTTTTATCAATCACGACAATGATTTTGGGCGGGTCAAAATCCAGCGGCACATTCCATGCCGCTGCCATGATGTTTTGCCTGCCGGCGTAGCTGGAAGTAACAAGAATGGTCGGGCCGTGATTTAGTAAGCGGTAAGCCTTTTCTAAATCGACACTTACCATAACTACTTCTGCCAGGCATCCCGCAAAGTCACCGTGCGGTTAAATACCGGCTTGCCCGCTGCACTGTCTTTACTATCCGCAACAAAGTAACCGTGGCGCTCGAACTGGAAGCTGTCTTCCGCTTTTGCGTCTTGCAGGCTCTGCTCCAGCTGCGCAGTAATCAGTTGTACCGAGTTCTGGTTGATGTCATCCAGAAAGTCGCGGTCACCGCTACCCGGGTTTGCTTCTTTAAACAGACGGTCGTACAGGCGCACTTCGCACTCGTAAGCATGTGCGGCTGATACCCAGTGGATGTTGCCTTTAACTTTTACGCTATCTGAGCCCGGGGTGCCGGATTTGGTATCCGGCAGGTATTCGCAATGCACTACGGTGACATTGCCATCAGCATCTTTTTCACAGCCGGTGCATTTCACCACATAGCCATAGCGCAGGCGCACCATGCCATCTGGCGTAAGCCTGAAGAAGCCTTTGCTTGGTTCTTCCATAAAGTCTTCGCGTTCGATCCACAGTTCTTTTGAAAGCTGCACGGTGCGTTTACCCAGTTCCGGTTTTAACGGATGATTCGGGGCGAAGCAGTCTTCACTTTGGCCTTCTGGATAGTTATCAATGACCAGCTTGATCGGGTCTAGCACAGCAATACGGCGCTCAGCCTCAACGTTAAGTACTTCGCGCATGCAGTCTTCAAGTATCGTGTATTCAATCCACGAATCTGCCTTGCTAACGCCGATGCGGTCGGTAAACAGCCTGAAGCCGGCGGCGGTGTAGCCACGGCGGCGCGCACCCGCGAGTGTAGGCAGACGCGGATCATCCCAGCCTGACACATGTTTTTCTTCTACAAGCTGAATCAATTTACGTTTTGAAAGCACGACGTAAGTCAGGTTCAAACGTGCAAACTCATATTGCTTCGGCAGCGGATGCGCCAGCAGACCGGCATCAGCCAGACGCTCCAGCAACCAGTCGTAGAACGGGCGCTGATCTTCAAACTCCAGTGTGCAGATCGAGTGTGTAACGCGTTCCAGCGCGTCTTCTACCGGATGTGCAAAAGTGTACATCGGGTAGATGCACCACTTGTCTCCGGTGTTATGGTGATGCGCACGACGCACACGGTAAATCGCAGGGTCACGCATGTTGATGTTTGGCGATGCCATGTCGATTTTTGCACGCAGCACCATGCTGCCGTCGGCATGCTTGCCATCGCGCATTTCACGGAAGCGCGCCAGGTTTTCGGCTGCACTGCGATTACGAAACGGCGAATCTGTACCGGGCTCGGTCAGCGTACCGCGGTTAATACGCATTTCATCCGCGCTTTGTTCATCTACGTAGGCAAAGCCGTTTTCAACCAGGCTTTCAGCCGCGCGATACATGAAATCAAAATAGTTGCTGGCAAAATACAGGTTAGACTCATCACCATTCGGGCCGTGATTCTCCCAGCTAAAGCCAAGCCATTTCACGCCATCAGAAATGCTGTCTACGTATTCCTGGCTTTCTTTTTCCGGATTGGTGTCATCAAAACGCATATGGCATATGCCGCCAAAGTCACGCGCCAGGCCAAAGTTCAGAAAGATGGATTTGGCATGGCCAATATGCAGGTAACCGTTAGGCTCCGGTGGAAAACGTGTGCGGATTTTGGCAAAATCAACCTCGCCGGCTTCATGATGCTGCGCATCGCCCGGACTGCCTGCCCATTTTTTAGCGGCGTATTTATTTTGGCCCAAATCTTTTTCAATAATGGCACGAATAAAGTTAGAGGCTGGCGCAGGTGCGCTGTTTGGATTTTTTTCAGATGACATGGCAACAGATTTAATTTAAGTTGCCGTTATTTTACACCAGCTTGCTGTGTTGTATGGGCACCTCTGGAAATTGATTGCATGGAGCCTAATGCGCCTATGCTAAAATCATTGCCGTTATGAACGCCCTCACCTTTCCTATTTTAAGACTTCTGGCAGACGGAAAGTTTCACTCCGGTGAGGCAATAGCGCGCCATTTCAACGTGAGCCGCGCAACAGTATGGAACGCGCTGCAAGACGCAGGACAGTTGGGCGTTGAAATCTTTTCCGTACCGGGACGCGGTTACAAACTACCGCAGCCTGTGATTCTGCTTGATGAACAAACCATATTAAGCGCACTTGGCGCATACGGCTCAGCACTGCAAATAGAAGTGCATGATCACTTAGCCTCTACCAACAGCTACCTGATGCAGAATATCAACGCTGCTAGGCATGCCACCTGTGTGGCAGCCAACCTGCAGACTAACGGTCGTGGCAGGCGTGGCCGCAGCTGGCATGCGGGTCTGGGTGCAAGTCTAACCTTTTCGCTGTTATGGCGCTTTCAGTGCGGAGCATCAGCGCTATCAGGCCTGAGCCTGGCCGTAGGCATAGCACTGATGCGCAGCCTGCATGCGCTTGGCATGACCTGTACACAGCTTAAATGGCCGAATGACGTACTGATCAATCGTGAAAAACTGGCGGGCATCCTGATCGAACTGCAAGGCGATATGGAAGGCCCGAGTACCGCGGTGATCGGCATGGGCATCAACCTGAAACTGCCGGACAACCTGAAGCAGCAAATAGACCAGCCGGTGACAGACCTCGCAAGTGTGTTTAATGGCGAGCTTAACCCTAATCACTTACTGGCCACGCTGCTGAAACACCTGTCCGATGTACTGAGTGCATTCGAACAAGGTGGCTTTGCTGCATTGCGCGATGAATGGACGCAACACCACGCATACCATGAACAGAATGTACGCATGCTGATGCCGGATGGCCGTGAAATACACGGTGTGGTAAAGGGAATTACAGAAGACGGTAGCTTGCTGATAGCAACCACGGAAGGCGTGCAGCGCTTTATATCCGGTGAAATCAGCCTGCGCGGCTTATAGGTTAATATTCCACGCAGGCAGCTAAGCTAGTATTTCAGCGTGAGCCCTACATTAATAGAGCGCCCCATCCCAGGCACTTGCATACCATATAATGGAGCGCTACCACTTGATGACATCGTCATGCCCTGGCCGATATACGCACCGCCCAATGGGTCTTGATAGTGTTTATCAAAAACATTCTCGATGCCCAGGTCAAAGCGCGCATGTTTCCACTCATAGCTGCTGTAAAGATTAAACAGCGTATATCCCGAAGTTTGCAATTCTTTGCGCACTGCCTGCACATTATCCTTGGCATCTACAATTTTAGCCTGAATACTGTTTTTCCAGCCACCGATGCGGTGATCAAGACTCAACCTGACGTTAAGCGGCATGATGTTATACAAATCGTCATCCGTCTTTGTGTTTTTACCGCGTACATAATTCAAGATACCTGTTGCAGTAAAGCTGCCGTAACCACCGCCCTCTGCCAGCAGCTTTCTGGCTGACAAGTCAATCCCGTACAGGCGCGCTGACTGATTATCCAAACTCAGATTCACAAAGCCATCCGTTCTGGCTGCGCAGGTTTTACCTACTTTTGCACAGCTAACGGCATCAATGTAATCATTCACATAGCTGATATACGGCGTCGCTTTAACTTGCCAATCCTGATTTGCAGCATCGTGCCAATTTGCCGTCATGCTCAGTGTGTGTGCTGTTTCCGGCTTCAGGTTTAAATTACCCACATAGCCATTACCATCGCCAACCCAGTTATTCATGTTCATAACCATACTATTACTGTTAGACCAGGTGTAGCGCTCATATAAATTAGGTGAGCGGTTTTTTATGGCATAACCAGCCTCATAGGTTTGGGTTTCGTCAGGTGTAAAGCGAGCCAAAGAAGTCACGTCGACGTTATGGTCGCTATCAGAGTGATCAGCTGTATTAAAAGTATTGGCGGCAACGGCATACATAGCGCTATAGCCCTGCACATTGTCAGCATTAATTTTCACCGTGCTGCTGCGCATACCGATTTGTGAAAGCCACTGTTTATTCCATTGCGCCTCCCATTCCGCAAACACATCATAACGGTCGCGCTGGCCATTATTAATATTGTAGAAAGTACCGGGCCCCATCATCATGCCGGAGTTCGCAACAGCATCCCACCAGTCGTTCAGGCGGTAGCGCTGATACTCTGCACCCACACGCAAAATATCGCGCGCAGAAACATTCACGTCGCCCTGCACAGTAACACCTGTTGTTTTACCTTCTGTATCCATCGGCATACCGGCAACATTAGGCACCATCATACCGTACCAGTATTGTTTATCTTCACCAAACTGCATGCTGTGGCGTGTTCTTTCGTGGAAAGTACGCGCGGCCAATGTGCCCCAATCATATTTACCTTTGTAGCTCAGGTTATATTGCTGGCTATCGTTACCTGTCATATCCATGCGCTGATTTGGAAAGCCCTGATATGGAATGTTCTGCAAGCCGAGTTTGAACTCAAGTAGGTGATTTTCATGCTGCACACCAAAAGCCAGCGCGTGATTAATTGACTTATAGTAAGAAGACCCTACTTCATCAGCATCCAGCCAGCCTCTGCCAGCTGCAGCCAAACCAGCTTTTTTGAATGCATCGCCTGCCTTGTAATTATTGGCCTCAACGCTTGAACCTGTGTAGCGCATATAAACAGACTCATTTGCCACACTGGCTGAAATATTCACACCACGCGCGTCGTTATTGCTGCGGTAGAACGTATTCACCTGGCCGCTAATCAGCAAGCCTTTGCCTGCCTCGGCAAATTCCGGCGCCTTTGAATTGACTTGTATGGTGCCAGCAATGCTGTCGCCGCCAACACTTACCGGCGTAATACCGGCAAAAACTTTCACTTCGCCCACATTAGCCGGGTCAATATACGAAAGCGGCGGATTCATATGGTTGGCGCAGCTTGAAATCAGATCCATACCATCCACTTTGATGCGAATGCGATCATCTGCCAGACCATGCATGACCGGCAAACTGGAAACACCGCCTGCCCGGTAAAAGCTGATACCGGGTTCATCATCCAGTAATCTGGCTGTGTCACTGGTATTGATTGGTAATATTCGGGGTTCATAAATTCGCTCTGCGCTTACCTCGATACTTGGTAAATCCAGATGATCAGCGGCTGCATGTAATGGAAAAACACTCATCAGGCATGATGCCAAAACAGTTGGTGATAGAATGCAGTTAATATTAGATTTATTAGATTGTTTTTTTGTTTTTAATCGTTGCATACTTTGAATCCTGAACTTGTGATATTTGTTGCCATTGTATCGGCTCACGCAAGTGCCGAGAATGTGACAAATTGCCACAGCCCTTGAATAGACAGTCCTCTGAACAAATATGCTTTTAACCATTGACGCCGGAAATACCAGAACCAAGTGGGCGATATTTAACCATGATGGTGAAATCACCCAGCACGGCGTATGCGTGAATGATCAGCTATCTGGCATTGATCTGAGCCCCAAATCGCTAGGTTACCAACGCGTTATTATTTCCAACGTTGCCGGTAAAACGCATGCCTTAAAGCTTGAGCGTTTATTGGCAGTACATCATCTGCCAATAACATGGACAACAGCCAGCGATGAAGCGTGCAATGTCATCAACAGCTATATTGATGCTGATACCTTAGGTACCGATCGCTGGGCCTCATTGATTGCAGCGTGGCACATCAAGCACGCGGCCTGTGTAGTAGTAAACGCAGGCACTGCCGTCACCATTGATGCTTTGCGCAAAAATCCCGAAAATGATCAACAAGGCGCATTTATTGGCGGCATGATATTGCCCGGACTAAACCTGATACAGGCGAGCCTGGGCCTTGGCACGGCACAGCTGCCAATTAAGGAGTCGATACAAAGTTTCAGCGAGAATACATCCGCAGATATTTTTGCCAAATCTACCATACAGGCGATTAATACCGGAGCAGTACATGCCATCACCGGCGCAATAGAACATATGGCAAATGCATTGGAAGCTAAATGTGGACAAACACCTTTTATAGTAATGAGCGGTGGTGATGCGCCTGTTATTCGAAGTTACCTTACTGACACCGTGACAAACCCAACCGTAATCGTTGATAATCTGGTTTTAAAAGGCTTGTATCTGCTGGAACGCTCCAAACAATAAAACTATTATAAAGTGACGCGCAATGAAACGTTTTTTTTGGCTATTAGTTATCATTAACCTTGGTTTGCTTGCCTACTTCAACATCGGCTTTATATTGCCAAGCAAACCGGAAATCAAGCTGACAGAAAT
>Ga0208626_1000138_pt1 | contig 31748 bp, 43 predicted proteins | sample LakWasMet10_HOW4_2_FD_183860 | JGI IMG/M metagenome (GOLD analysis project Ga0208626, IMG submission 183860) | Freshwater sediment methanotrophic microbial communities from Lake Washington under simulated oxygen tension - Sediment Metagenome... | ecosystem: Environmental > Aquatic > Freshwater >... | reverse complement strand
GCGCTTAAATCATTAATAATTACTTAATTTTCACCTTCTCAAAATTGAGCATAAGCAAATGCTGAGGCGTGATTCGATGATAAAACTTGCTATCAAAAGGCTTCTGCCCAGCATGCTTTGCTGCTGCTGCAGCCAATTCCGCACACGACCACTTATCATCATCTTGCCAGTTCCGTTTCAAACCGATGCCAATTACACCCCACCAGTCGTAGCGCTTACCAACTTGAGATAGTGCAAAGTTCTTTGCATCATCAAATGATTGAACCGGCAACTCCATCACCAATGCTTTAGAGGCCATTGCTAGGCGATCATCTATGTTATGCAGCACAACGCCATCCGGAGCAATTGCACCAATCAGGAATTGATCATGCAGCACAATGTCAACGTGGCTATACTCACTCCATGTGACAAAGCGGATAAACCACGAGCCGATATGTCTACGCCTGGTAAAAAGTAATTTCATCATTGATAAACAGCAGGAAATCCAGCATCAACGTCATACGCCTGAACTTGCTCAACTGTAGTCAGGCCATTAACTTCGCCAATTTTGCTTTGTGCTGCTGAAAACAGCGCCCCTTGCTGCGTTAGTGCCGACTGCACAAACTGCTTTGCAATGCCAACAGTAAGGGTTACATATTCACCGCTCAATGTTTTCCAAGGCGTGGCAATGATAGCTACATCATCTGCTGAGCCAGCCAAACTCATTTGATTAGCAATCCCATTTAACGCAAGCTGCTGAATCAGGCTTATCTCATTGGAGTGATACCAGTAATTGCCAATTTTATGGCCGCCTGATAGCGTTAACTTGTCGCGCTTGAGTTTGATTGCTTCGATGCGTTCAGATTTAAGTACATCAAGCGAAGGCTGCGCAGCATCGATCTCTTCCTGAGTGAATGGAACCTCAGTTGTTTCACCTGTTAGCGCATCAGTAATTACGTGAACGTATTGTGTTGTCATCATTTAACTCCGTAGACTTTAATTGAACCGGCATCGAACGTGCCGCCTGCGAATGTGATAGATGTTGTTGATGTAGAATATGACGTATCACCAACAGTCACGCTGGGGGATGCACCAATTACTGCAGAAGTGGTATTAAAAATTCCGTTTGTCAAATTCAGAGTAGAAAATCCATCAATAGCATTCGCTGCAAGACCAGTGGCAACACAAAATGCCACACCTCCCAATGTCATTGTTATTGAACCTGCTGTAAATGACACTCCATTAATCACAATATATAACGACACGTAATCTGTAAGTGTTAAACCAGATAACGTTTGCGTTGTTCCGCTGGTAGTCGTAAGAGTGCCAAGCAAGGTATATGACGGGGTAGCAGCTGTCGGAGCGACAGATTCAAGACTCCTGAAGCTGGTGCCGTTGCAGGTAATAATTGCCCAATTACCCGCAGTAACAGTTTCCGTAGCTGCACCATTGATAAGTTCTGATGCATTCGGATCAATGGTAATGGTGCCTGCTCCGGTATTGACTACAATAAAGCTGAAACCTGCGCCAAGCGTAGCTGCTGCCGTCAGCGTCAGCGTAAATGACCCGCTGCAGTCTATAATTTTTCCGCGATCTGCGGCGACTACTGCATAAGCAGATGTCTTGGTAACTACTTGCCCACCGAGCGTACCAAGCGCAGCATGTGCCGCATCCACGCTGCCTGTAGTCCCTAATAAACCAGCCAGAAATGCACGCTGGTTGGTCATTGCCGTCTTAAACCCGCCTTCGGTGACGGCCGCACCGGTAAAGTCTGTGGCGGCTGGTAATGGTGTTGGCATTTTAATATCTCCACATTAAAGTGGTATCGACTGCATCCCACATCAGGTTGCTATCGGTACCGCTGTACATATAAGCAGCATTACTGCCGTAATTAATCTCTACCCACGGGCCGCGCACCGCACCAACACCGGCCACCCTCACCTGTGTTCGTGCGCCATAGGGTGCAACAGTGGTGTAATTTGCAACGGAGGTCTCGCCTACCCGCGTCCAGCCATTGCCGGAATCAGATACTTCAATCAGATAGTGATCTGCGCCTGCTGCAGGCTGCCAGGATAAAAACATCTTTTCTGCCGCATTCGGGTCAGAGCGTGCCATCAACCCTGCAATTTCAGGAACCGTGATGCGCGTCTCAAGCTGCCACGCAGTCTCACTTGGCGGAGTACCGGTATCCGCCGTATGTACGGCATCTGACTCCACTACAGCGCTAATCTCCACACGCTCCAGGCTACGCGGCTTTATACCAAGTACTTTCGCTTCGATATACATGGCATCAGCTACGCCAAATGCAAAGTGCGTGCGCTCCCTGGTAAAACCAATATCAGGCGTAATACCTGGCGCCACTGTGAAAACTACGTGATAGGCATCCACGCCGGCAGTCACGGCAATTGGCCCATCCACAGAACCATCTCTCTTACGCATTGCCATGTAATGGATGCCAGCACCGAATGTCACTGGCTCAGATAGTGTCGCAATCATGTTGGTAGAATCCCATGCAGTAAGCTCGCCAGACACCCCCCATTGCGGCATATCATGTTGCACAGCAATCAGATCGCCGACACTAGGAATAAATCCCTCCATCTCAGTCTGGAATGACAGCATGCGACGGCGGTAGCGATTAGCGGCAGCCATATACATACCTTCACGCCAGGCGTGGTTACGGTCAGAGCATCCAAACAACTGACGTTTTGCAACAGTAGATTCCGTTGATCCAGGCAGCGCTGCACGTACCTGCTTTGGCTGAAACGTACCGTTGTCCCAATACTCGATATCTACAGCATCAGCCGTCTCTTCATTCGGGAATAGATACGAAAGCTTGAATGTGTTTTTGACAATGTTGCGCATGGTGAACATGGCAACCGGCGTCACTTCCGCACTATCGCGAGAAATATAGACCGCACCGCCCTGGATATAAGGTAATGCCCTACCGCAACGTGCAATTTGAGATAAAGATTCCCAGCATGGTTGCTGAGCGTCATAGATCGCATCAAAATTATCACCGCGGCTTGCCAGTGTAGTTGCCAATGAAAGCAGGCCATCTGGATCGATACGGGTGCTTGATAGCTGCATGCCATAGCTGGCCGTGCAAATATCAGCGATTGCCCACGCCGGGTTTCTGGTCGCAACGGCACTGCTCCAGGTAGTACCATTCCATGTTGGTAGTTTACGTGTAGAAACCACATTGATACGTCGACTGGACTGTGCGCTCAATTGGTTAGAGGCCCGCATTTTCAATGCCAGGACAGTAATGTTTCCATAATTTTGAGAACCCGGCATGTAAGAACGTAATCCAGCCCAGGCAATATCATTACCGGTACGGGTGTCTGTATCCTTTACACTGGTGCGCGCAAAACGCGCCTCATATCGAGCAGAGGCGACAGACGACCTATAAGAAATCCTCTGCGGTGTCGTAGTGGCCTTTGAAATAGCGTCGCCTACTACAGTCGTCCAGCTACCGACCGGAGTACCAAGATCATCTACTTCCCGTACCTGCGCAACAAAATCAATAGTACGCGCATCAAGCCCACCATTATCATTTGCATAGTAAAGGCCGCGTGGCAGCACAATATCAAATCCAATTGCATTGGCATAAGTGCCAGCCGTATTTGCAACAAATGGGCCAATAACATCGCCAATCGCTACGTTTCCTGATGTTGTCGCAGATGCAGCAGCCACTGTGAAAGTATTTGCTGTTGGAGTAGATGCAATGGTATAAAATCCTTCAGGTGCAGTGCCACTGGTAAATTTTAAGTACTTGACCTGACCAACGACAAAACCATGGTCATTGCGCGTCACAGTTATCACCGTCAGGGTCTGTGAATACGTTCCAGACACACAACCACCTTCTTGGCCAGTCACCTCGACAGAGTTGATGACATTGGAGGGATAGAGCGTAACACTCTGGTTATAGCAGATCTGATACTGAATCTCTTCAAAAGCACCAGCGGCATCATGAATACCACCATCTTCGATAGCAGAAGATTCAATGACCGTATCTTCAAGTCTGATCTGCTCGATATCGTACTCACCTTGCCCAACTACAAACAGCTGGTACAAATACTGCTCATTTCCTGCATATTCGGTATATGGCTGTGCGCCAAAATCAGGATAACTCATGTTACGGCCATACATGACCGGGATAGGCTGTCCAATGCGCGCCTGATTCCCCTGCGCACCAAGGTTATAGGTAGGCGATGCCGCTTGCAGAGATTTCATTGATCGCTGAGATGCAGACGGGCTTGGATCAGGTATCAGCGCATTGACCATCATCTTTAGGCCAAAACCGACTGCAGCACCGATGAACTCTCCCATTCCAAACGTACTACTAAAAGCACCTAAACCAAACCCGGCCCCCATCATTCCCTGGGCAATCATCTGTCCAAGATAAGGCGCCGCAATTGCAATTGTGATCGCTAGGATAATTTTGAGCGGATTGGATCCACCGCCACCCTGTGGCAACGTAATGAAAGCCAGCGTGTCGCCATCTTTAAGCGAGCGATGCCAACCTTTGTTTTTACGCAATAATGGCGCGCCATTTAACAGGCAGATAAAGGGCTGCTCGGTTTTAGGTGCCAGCTTATCAATACGGCGGCGGCGGCGAATCTGCACCACTTTTCGATTTCGTGAAGGCCGGAACGGATTATGCGCATAGACAACGGTAGCCAGCATTATTTCACCGCCCGATAATATCCGGTCACGTTATAGGGGAACCCCTTCAAAGCACGCAGGCTGCTGAATACAACTCCGGTACCGCGTACACAATGCAGAACGCCATCATTAACCCAGACTCCGACATGTGTAGGCTGTCTTGATTGTGACATCAGCACAGCATCACCATCGGCCGGAAGCTGTATTTCAATCCAGTTATCACGCTCATCATGCTCAGTAAAAGCACGCACACAGGCCATAGTATTGAAACTATCAACATCAATAGCAGGAACATCACGCTGAAACTTTTCACGCTGTACACGCCGAAAAAACGCCCAGCAGTCATGCTCGCCATGTATCCAGGGATGACCGAGATATTCACGAATCCACATCATATTGTCAGCAGCCCAGGGAAACGCGTGAGATCGTAAACGTCACGCGGGAAAGGTTTATTTGCAAAGTCACCAAAACCGCAGCGCGCGGTGATACTGAAAATATCAGCCTCAACATCACGCACAACCATCGTGAGTGGAGGATCCATTTGCGGGCTGGATAAATCGCTTGCCAAGTATGGACGATAAGTAACTTCAATCAGATCGGATGAATTGGCAGCCTGGTCCATGTACATCAGCACCTCACGGCTGACGTTATCAATCGTGATAAGCAGTTCTGGGCTAGGGCCAGTAGTTACATCCGGCAACTCAAGATCAAAAGCAAAGCCAACGAAAGTGACTGCCGTAGATGGATCAAGCGGAGCAGAAGCCTCCAGTGTTGCCGTAATATCCTGCTTATCACGTACCACGCGCAATGGTGTTGTAAATGATGGATGACGGAACTCAAGTGTATGAATGACCACTTCACCAGCTGGAGCGCTTGCATAAGCTTCCGCTATTGCTGCAGATAAACTAGGATCAGGCACCGCGCACCTCTACCTTTGCTGTTACCTGCCAGTTTGGCCCGGATAACCTTGAATATTCGTATGGCGAAATAAACCTGCATTCATAGTTAGCAATGCCGTCGCCAACATCCACATCCATAGTGAACCAGTCTGCACCACCATGAATATCTGCATTATAAAAAGACTTAAAAATAGTCATTTCTGCGGCCGTTAATGCCCAGCTCATATTCAACTGGTGAGGCGCTGCAGTAAACCTTGAGCGCTGCCGCTGTGTACCAGACTCCATTTCAGTCCGTACAAAGGTCTGAGCAGGACTGCCGCTATAACTGGATGCTTGAGGCTTAGGCAGGGTTGATGGAAAGGCCGACATTAAAAACCTCCAGAAACACGGTTTAAGCCATAACGACGTTCGAGTGTTGGTGCAATGCCGGTACCACGAGAAATATCACGGTTCATCACGCCATACAGTTGCTCAACGATGACTTTAATATTCATGCTGCCATCCGCTCCTTGCTCCTGCTGCACGCTGGCTTTAGTACCAGCGGCCTCAAACACATTGACCGTGACATTATTGCCGCCGCCTGAAACACCAAGCTTGCCATCGCTGCCACGTGACAATGGGAGAATGGCTTCCGGGCCTGCCTCACCCATCAGACCGGTACCTTTTGCAAACGGGAAAATAGTAGGACTACTTACGATACTGCCTGAATAGGCTGAAATGCCAGCGCCGGAATAAACACCGCCATCGGCATTGGCAACCATGCCACCCAGCCAATCAGACAATGGGTTAATGACCAGGCTATCCAGTCCTTTCATAAGCGGATCCGTGATAAACCTGCGTGCGAGCATCCGCTCTATATCCTGAGCCAAACCTTGCAATACACTTGAAAAATTCTCACCACCAGCGATCGCATCTTCAAACGCGCTACTGAAAGTGGCGCCAAGGTCTTTCATAAAACCTTTAGAGCTACTTGCGCTATCAGCAATCGATCTCTGCGCAGCTGAATATCGATCCTCTTCTGCCTGTAGCAGCAAATCTATATCATCCTGCTCACCTTCCATTATTGAGATTCGGCTCACTCGACGATCATGCTCGACTTTCAGCTGCGCCTCAGCGCGCTCTTTATCGTCCTTAATCAACGCAATATTCATATCTTCAGTTTCCTGAAGGATCGCATCATAAGCATCTGAAATTGTTTTTGATTGTGCTGCAGCGGCCTGCTCGTATTGCAACGTCAGTTCCATCATTGAGTTTGTACGCTCAAGCTCAATCGCAAAATCCTCACTGGCTTTTGTCTGATCGATAATTCCTTGCAGGTATGTCTTAACACCTGCATCCAATGCAGTGTAAGCATCAAGTTGATCTTGAAGTTTTTCCGAAACAGACTGAGCCGGAGCTTCCAGCTGCTGAAATGACTGCATCAGACTGGCAACATCTTGTGCGTATTCTTTAGCGTATGGATTATCTAATGATTTTTTTGAAGATCTAGTATCAGGATTGATGATTGATTCAACCGTATCATTCTTTCCTTTACTATCTTGACTAAGCTTAGGCTGATCAATACCAAGTTCTTTTTTTAGGTTATTAGCTTCTTTTGCCAAATACTGGATATCAAGCTCTATTTTTTTACGATCAATAAAACTAAGAGGTGCAGAGCCATTGATATCATTTCTAAGCTTTGTAGCTAACTCAGTAATTTCATTTGGTATTGCTTTAGTAGCTCGATTTAATTTTGCTTCATAATCGCTGCCAAAAAGAACATTTTTACCTATCGTCCCAATCCCCATAAAGAATGACTTCATCAAACCGCCTTCTTTATAGGCTTCACTCATTGCCTTAGTTATTTCATTAAGCAATGGCAATACATCCGCTGCCAATTTAGTTCCAAATCCACCAGCAGCTACCTTTAATGCATCGAACTGGTCATTCAAAGCTTGAGCCTGGATAACGCTCTCTTCAGTTACCCCAGAATATTCTTTACCATGTTCAATCTGTGCTCTAAGAGCATCACCACCTTGCAACAAAGCTGGTAAAAGCTCCTGGTAACTTTTACCTAATACCTTGTTAGCAAGCGCAGCACGCTGTTGTGGATCTTCAATATTTGAAATTACATTTGATAGCTGTATAAATGCTTCAGCAGGATCTTTGGCAGTAATGCCAAGTTTGGCAGCAGCTTCGCCATTTTCCGCCATGTAAATAGATAACTTATTAAGGCCTTTTCCAAGTGCCTCGAGTGAAGTATCAGACTGTGCTGCAACGAGTTGAAATCCGGAAAGTGTAGAGGCTGCCACGCCGGTGCGGTCGCTTAGGTCGCCCAGCATATCCAGAGTATCAATGCCGCCTTTAAGAAAAGCGGTAAAAGTAGCTGCACCAAGCAATGGCGCAAGCCTGCCTATAACGCCATTTAGTGTTGATCCAACCCCTTCAATCTGCCCAAGTCCAGACTTAACAGAGCTAAACGCAGCCCTGGTATTATCAACGGCGCTAATTATTATTTTTGGTTGGTCAGCCATTATTGACCACCCCTAACGCAGCATTTTGCATAGCAATAATGTCAGTCAACATTTCTTTTCGATTTGCTACCTCCATCATCTCCATCACAACCCCTAATGCTAATTTATCGATTGATTTGTACTTGCCTTGCGGTGTCATCTTCCAGTCGTCGCCGCAGGCACTAAACACCTGCATCGCCTCCAGATTCATATCCCACAACTCAAAGTGATCCTGAATTTCAATTTCAGGCGCCAGACCGAATGCTTTCAAAGCATCGACTGTTTCTTGCTGTTCATCTTGGCCGCCGTTTGCCCACCATCTGGCGGCGGCCTCTAGTTTTTTCTTCGCGCTCCCAGCACTTCACGAAAATATGCCTGCGTAATGTCATCACCTGCTGTGTGATAAGCCACTAGTACTTTTTTCAAGTTTTCAGCTGAATAAAGTGCAGCATTGCCATCATCAAATGCAACACCGTCCCAGCCCTGGATGATCTCTTCCAGCGCTTCATTTACGGGTCTGCCGCCGTGTTTCTTTTGCCATTCCTTAAGCTGCTCTCGATCAAGGTACTTAAAAGTTACCTTGATTTCAGCGGGTTCAGCTTCGCCTGCCACATGCAAAAAAACAGGGGTAACAAATGTAGGGTTTGGAGTAATTTTCAACATGGGTTAAATACACACAATACGAAGTTCATCATTGCCGGTAACAGGAACGCAGCGGATGTCATAGCCGATCAGGCGCTTGCCGTTAACTTCCTGCTTACTTGGGTTTATCATCTGGAATGACGGCGCGTGGATTAACACCTTGGAGCCAGCTGCAGTACCATGCAATAGACTAAAACTATCAAGCGTGTTCGCTTTTACCGCAGCCATAAACGCCACTTCTTGTGCGGCTGTTAGATCAAGCTGCATAGATCCGGTGATTTCGCGCTGTGTAATATCAATAGTTTCACCGCCAAGCAATGGCGTGAAGTTAACAGCATTGGATACATTTAAATTTAAACCGCGTGAAGGCCATGCTGTACCACCCGTGATCGCACCAGCTGCATAAGTACCGCCAAAGTTAAGGTCGCCGGTATTGGCATCGCTCACTACTTTTGGCTGCTTCCATGCACTTAATGTTAGCGCTGGATTAGCTACCGCACTGATACCGCCATCAAGCAGGAGATATTTGAATTTAAATACGGGGCGCTCACCTACTCCAGCAGCAATCTCAACACTACCATGACCGCCTAAGCCTTTATGCAATACACCGTCGTCATACCAGTATATCGCTGTACTCTCCAATGAATCAGTTACCAGCGTATAGTCAACGCGAGTAGCAGCGGTGATCGCTTCAGCAAATCCACAGGCGCGCAATGCGGCACCCCATGCAGGTGGCGTACCTAAAGTACCTGAGGCCTGTATCTCTACATCAAAACCCATTTCAACGTAACCGGTACCAACCAATTGCTCACTAGCACCGAAGTAATTTCTCACCAGGTCACGATCAACGTTCTGAGCATTTAAAGGATTAATACTTAAATTTGAAACCAGCATGGCATTTGCTGCGCCAGTTGGTACCGGATCAGTGCCATACACAGTTTCATTTTTGAGCAAGATTGCGGTTTTACGAATCAGACGATTAGCCATGATCTAGTCCTTTGATGTTGGCGCTGCAGGAGCTTCTGCCGGCGTTGTTTTTTGTGAGTCAGCTTCGTTTTTAACCAGGCTGCCATCCTCATTGCGAATATAAGAACCGCCAGCTTGCGGATCCTGCTCTTGTTCTGGTATTTGTTTTATGTCTTTAGCCATTCCTAAAATCCTTTACAGTTCATCCACTGGCAATTGGTAACTCACAATAAATTCAAGATCGATCGCAACCAGGTCTGTATCTCTAGCTGACCAATCCAGCTCTTTATTACCCACCAGAATGTCGTCGCACAAACCTTCAAGGCTGGTGTCAGCCATTACGCGGCTAACTACAGATTTAACAAGCGGATCAGCCAACTGATCTGGAACATCCCCACGTGCATATACTTCAACCATGACTACGGCTTGCCTTGAGTAATTGCCGATCGTTGTAGACTCATTAATTCTCAGATCCCTGCCCTGCCTGACTACAATTGCCAGGCTTGAGCCTGCCGGTATTGGCCGCAATCTTGAGCGCCACACATTACCGTTTGCCAGAGAAGGTGATCCCTGCAGTAAAACCTTGATTGCCTCTGTGATAGATTCAGCACGGGTATTCATTATTTTTTAAGTACCAAAGTAATACCGCCATCGCCATCAGGTTGAATGTCTGCAACCTCATAAGCAGTGCCTTCAACAGAAACAGCCGTCCCAACAATCACAGAACTCACATCAGATTCACTACAATGAATTGCCGGGCTGAAGGCTGCGAATCCAGAAAAACCAGAATCCGCAACTTCATACTCGTTATCGAACATCACATCTATTTCAACGGCGCCGATCGTTGCAACGGCATCAGCTAACTTAGCCATTACCGCTGCATTAACCCGGCTTTTCAGTGCGGCAAACATTAAGCAGTCAATGTGCCTGGCACGCCTGTAAATTTCACCCAGGCAGTCGTTTCATTGTTTGCACCAGCCTTGAAAGCAACAGCAGCCGCGCCTGTAATATCACCAGATGCAGGCACTGCAAGGTTGTCATCAAACTTGCCTGCTGATACATCCCAGGTTAAAGACTCACCTTGCGCAAATACGGCACCGGTGACTTTCGGCACTTCAAATACACCATCAATCTGAACTGCACCGGTTGCACCATTGGCAATATCAGTGAGTGCAATACCAAGAATCTGGCCGATTTTTACAACTGAACCGCTCGTGATATCGGCACCGGCTGTATAGTCAATCACCTTGCCAGGTTGAATTGCTTTGGTTGTCATAACGTTCTCCTAAAATATTCTGTTTAAAATAAGCCCGCTGCTAAGCAGGCTTATTTAGCTAAACTACTGATTAAGCGCCTGCGTTTTTAGCAAGGGCTTTCCATGAAATAGCTTTAACACCGGCATCCATACGCACCTTCAAATCAACACCATCAACACTCCAGCCATTTTGCTGCTCAAGTGTTGGCGCCTCGTTACCATCCAGGTATTGAACCTCAACGGTGTCAGTGACAGATGCATTAGCTGCACCGTAGTAAGCTGTAGAGCTTGCAGTATCCAAGCGTGCATCGCTGATCACTTCAAACGTGCCGCGCACACTGTTTGGTGTTGTTGCATCACGAGTAGCGCTGATCTCAAATTCAGAGTCGCGCACTGTTTTAGCCAAGCCCTCAAGCGCAACCGGCACAATCAAGTTAGCCAAACGAATATTCAGGGTTGCATTACCATCTTTTTGCAATGCCATTTTTACGCGCAATGCATCAACGGCCGCAGTACTCAAAGCTGCAGCAGTGGCAATGTTTGCGTGATCAGCGTGGAACAATGTTTTACCGTCAGACATGTTATGTGCGCCGGTAAGCACCGCATAAACCAAATCGCCAACTGTGCGAATCGCTGAACGACCCATGCGTTGTGGAATCTTCGTGAATGAATCCAAATCATCATTGATGATGGCTTGGCGAGTAATGCTGAATAACTTGCCATAAGTGGCCAATTGCACAGTTTCACCACGGTCACCCACGGTTGCATATTTATACTCAGCGCCTTCAGCAACTTTGTCTAAAGACGGGAAAGCATTCAAATCAACACGCTTTGTTGATTTAAAGTCCGGCAAATTGCCTTTGCTAGTCCAAAGCTGGAATGTTTCTTCAGCCTCTTCATAACCCTTCATCATGGATTTGTTAGCAATGTTTGCCAGCAAATTAGTGAAATCTGATGTGCTGTGCGTAAATGCAGCTGCAACCAATTCCATCTTGCCCAAACCGTTGGTTTTGAAGCCAGACTGCTCTAAAGATGCACGCGCCATTTCATACAATGTGTAGCCGCGGTATTGGTTGTTACCCTCGGCTTTAACTAAACCAGCGCGGGCCATTACAGCCTGAGTGATACCAGCGCGTGTTTTATCACGCACATCTTCAATCACTACCGCATAACCGCCAGCTGCCGGGGCACTGTTCTCACCAAGCTTAGCTAGCAATTTGTCGTTTGCCATTTGCACTGTACAAGCCACATCAGTCTGGCAAGCTGCCAACAACTCTGGCACACCAGGTGTAGCTGTGAATTTTGAAAACGCTTGTGCAATTGAATTGCGGCGTTCTGATTCCTGTGCTACAGCTTCAGCACGGATATCAGCTTCTGATTTTACTGGGGCATTTGGTGCTGCTGCCGCCACTGGTTCTGCTTGAGGCATTTGAGTCTCCTTAATAATTGTGGCGGCTGCCACAGGTTGTTTTACTGCAAAAAATTGTTTTACTTGCGCTGACAATGCATCACGATCCAGAGAGGCCGCGATTGCCAAACCACCGGTAATGCTGTCAATAAAACCCTCAGCAAGTGAATCCTCAGCACCAAACCAATGATCTTTACCATCGGTCAACAGTGCTAGAACGTCTTCTTTCGATTTACCTGATTTTTGTGCGTAGCTGCTCGACATGGCTTCAGACCAGCTATCCAACATATCTGCAACATCACGCAGCTGAGCCGCGTTGCCGTCTGCGTATGTCCAAGGGGCATGAATCATGATCTGTGCGTTTTCGGCCATTTCCACCGTGTCACCTGCCATCAAGATCAGGCTGGCAATACTTGCTGCAATGCCATCATTCACTGTGGTTACTTGTGCCTTATGGCGCTTGATTGCGTTATGAATCGCAATACCGTCCACTACGCTGCCGCCGATTGAGTTGATACGGATCGTGATGTTTTCAACATCAAGCGCATTGATGTCTTGAATAAACTGTTTTGCACTGACGCTTTCGTCGTACCAGCTATTGCCGATAGGACCGTAGATTAAAATTTCAGCGACGCTGTTTTGTACGCTTGATCTAATTTTGTAAAAGCTTTTAGCTGGCATTTGTTAAGTCCTTTTAAACCTTACTTAAATTTAAGTGTTCAGTTAACGATTGCAGTTTGCCTATAATCAATTCCACTTTTTAGGGGAAAAGTGGACTAATTACTCATTGGCTGGATTTGAGATATTTGCAGACTGAAACTTGAGCATGTCCTGTGCGGTACCGTTTCCGGATGTTGTCTTGGCATCAGAAGTGAAGATCAGTTTTTTCTCAGCAGCCTGTTCCCTGAACTTAGCGATTTGTTCAATCACATCGCGCGGGTTTTGGCCGCGCTTGCGAATCACTTCAACTTCACTTGCAAAGCCATCTCGCACCAAACTGTTCCAGGCTGCAGCCTCTTTCAACGGATCAATCCACGGCATGTTTTGGCCAACAAACAGACAATCATTCGCCTGGTCAATCGTCATCCCTTTGGGCATAGGCACAACACCTGATAGATGCGCGGCCAATACAAACTGATCCCAGACCGGCTGCACAAACATGCCGACAAATTCATCAGTAAGAATCGCGTAGTTGATCCACTGCTCAACAAGTTCTTGACGCTGGCTTGAGTAGGTACCGTCATAAGCGCGAGCAATGGTGCTGTAACTTGCACCAACACCAGAGGCAACTGCGCGCAGCTGGCCTTGTCGCCAGGTAAGCGCATTGGGATTTGGGCGCTTGCTATCAATCAGGCCGATTTCTTCACCAACCGCAAGGCTGTCAATAATGGTGCCTGGATTTAATGAAATATCGCGCGTAACCTGATTACCTTCGGGGTCTGTCTCTGGACCCGCATATAAATCAGGCGATCCGCGTTTAACGTATGCTGTGAGTGAGGCTGCAACTTTGGCGGCGATACGCTCGCTCTCTTCGTAATCCTTGACATCTTCAAGTCGGGTAATGACGCTTGCAAATTCTGATACACCGCGCAGCTGCCCCATGCGTTCAAGCGATGCAACCTGCAATATGCTGCTAGCCGGCACGCGCTTGGTTGACGTTTTTAAGGTGTAGCCGTCTGGTTCACCGGGGTGTTTTTTATAAATGTGATAGGCAACTCTGCGACCCCATGCATTACGTTCAATACCTTGGCGTATTTTGTCGCCATCGTTGTAATCCATTGGCACCAGATCGGCTTCAAACATTTCAATGCTGAATGGAACTTTTGTGCCATGATCAAGCGTTGGAATAAATCCAGTAAGCAATTGCGCGAAGCCTTCACCGTCACGCATCCATGTACGGCACATCACTCGCTGAGCCTGGCTGAACGTGTAGGTATGGGTTACCTCCGGCGTTTTACTCCAGTTCTTATATGCTTCGCGTAGCGCGTCTGCATAAACGGTATTAATAGTGCCATCGGCACTTCTTGGCTGCGGCTCAATACCAATACCGCTTGCACCTACTACGTTATTGACGAATGCCCGAATGATGCCTTTAGCGATGTCATGATTACGTTCAAGATGACGCGCCTGCGTACGCAAAGCTACAGCACCTTGGCTTACCAATTGATTAGGGGATGATTGATCTCGATTAAACTTGCGGGCCCGGCTTGGTTTTGCGGCCTCGTAGTGGGATAAAACATGGCGGGCATTTGTGCGTTTAACAGCAGAAATAGGCGCAAAAAACTCTACTAAAGCATCGACAGGGTTTCTCATTGGTCAAACCTCGCCTGCGCAACATTTAAACCACCTATTTGTTTCGACTTTACTGAGGCCGGGGTCTGCTCTGATTTAACACGAGACTCCCACTCCATGCGCCCGGCGCGAACGTCAGCCAGATCTTCATAGCCAAGTTTTCGCCCTTTGAATTCGACGCTTTTACCTTCAAGAATGGCTTGCTCTGCAGCCAAGTATTTAGCGAGCATGTCTGTAGCAGTTGTCATGCTGCCCAGACTAAACAATTGCTAGTCCACTTTTTAGGGGAAAAGTGGACTAAATTTCATTACTGTTATTTTTTACCGACTATCTTGTAAATAGACGTTTTACCAAGGCCATACTTGCTCATCATATCCTCCAGGTTTCGGCCATTGAATTCGCGACGAATTGCTTCATTGCGCTGCGCGACATCTGGACGTGGGGTTTTTGCAATATAGATCTCCTGGCCACTAAACCTTTTCTTTAAACCATTCACTATGGGCTCAGCCAATGTAGCTGCATACTGTTCATGGAATCCAATCTCCTCACGCAAGATGGCCGTAATTTCAAAACGCAGGCTTACTGCATCATCATCATTGTTTATTTTGATGGTCATCTTCTATTCATCCAATCATCGCTGGCAAATTTATTCGGTTGTTTTACTGCTGCAACAGGAGCCGCTGCCGGCTGTCTTATAGCTTTTTTAGGTTTAGTTTCAACTACGGTTGGCGCCACTTCTATATCAAACATATCATTTACTACCGGCTGCACTTTGGCTTCCAGATCAGCCCAGAATCGCTCTGTCTTTTTGTGCAGGTCAAAGTGAATTTCAAGCCATATTGCATAGACGGTACAATCAAGTGCCTCAACACGCTTACGTGTAGCTACCCATGCTGATTCCTCAGCTCCGCGTGCATTGCGACGAGTGGTTCTTTTTTCACCGGTGATCTGTTTAAAGAATTCATCTGATAACTCATGTGAGAAATGGACATAGCCGGGCCCAGGCTTAGTTATCTGTAAGCGGTTATAAAACATATCCTTTGCATGGTTTGTACCCACCCACCATAGAATGCCGCCTTGTTTTGATACCTTGCCGCGCCAGTCAATATCTACTTTTGAAGCGCCATCCTTGATGTGTTTTTCACGCCCGTTTCTACCGGCAATGGCATGAACACGGCGGCGCTGATGCTTGCTGCAGAAGTTATACACTGCATGTGTGTTGTGACCGCGTGAGTCGACCGCAGTCGCGTATATTTTCACCTGATTACCGCTGGCATGCTGGAATTGAGTTTCAAACAGGAATTCTTCAAGATCGTCCCAAACCTCATCCTGGGATGGGTTACCAAAGAATATGCGGTGTGCAATTACCCACATTTGACCGCCGCGGCCATAACCCCAAACCACACACTCAAGCCGGTTATCCTGCGTATCAACACCAGCAAGCAACAGCAAGCACCCCATAGGCAGTCGTTCAAGCGGGTATGGTTCTGCCCTGGATTTAATTTCGTCTGAGTCTGTTTTATCTACGTCCTGAGCCCAATAATCACCGCGTGTAGTGTTGGTGAAGGTCTGCATCTTTTCAGACTTGCCCTCCATCATCTCCTGATGCGCTTCAAGAAACTCACGCACGATACCGGCCCATGAAACATTAGGGCTATAGGCAGACCAGACATGCACGGCAACATGGCGTGGCGCGCGGATAATATTGTCTTCGATGTCACGAAACACACCATTGAAATCAGAAGTGATGCCTGATTCAGATTCGTAACGTCCCTGATCAGCAATTGATAGGTATTCGGCCTGAGTGATTAATGCCCCGCAATGCGGGCATAAATGACGGACGCTTTCATAATCACCTTCATTCCACTTGAAGCCATGCGGCTCATCTTTACCGCCCCAGCTGATTGCATGGTAATCGCCGCAATGTGGACAAGGCACGCGATAAGTCATGAATACATCGGCATTACGTTCACGTTTCTGGATATTACTGAAGCCGTCCAGTTTTGGCGTGGTGCCAAATATCATTTTTGGGAAAGTCGCACCTTCAACACGCTTACCTGCCAGATCTCCGGCGTCGCCTTCTTTTTCGATATTACTGTCGAATGCATCGTATTCATCCAGGTAACCGGTATCAACCGAAATCCTGCGATAGTTTTTAGCGGCCTTGCCCCCACGCAGATGACACATGCTGCCTTTGAATTTTTTTTGCTGCAGCGTGTTGTCTTTATCGCGCGCATTGGTACTAGATATCACTTGCGACATTGCATCAACATCACGCAGCATGGGATCAAGCTCTGTCTTTACAAACTCATCCCGGTCATCATCTGTCGGCTGCCACAATGCCTGGTTGCGTCGTTTGTGATGCGCGGTATATCCAATACATGCCAGAATGCACTTTGTGTAGCCTACACGTGCAGATTTTCGCCAGTTGATCTCTTCAATATCATCATTAGACATCCAGGATAAAATCGCACGCTGAAACGGCCAAGCCTTCCATTTCTGTTCAACATAGCTGGACTCTTTTGATAGATAGAAATGCTTTTCAGCCCACTGATCCAAAGTAAGTGGTTCAGGCACACCAAAGGCCTGCATGCCAAGCATCAGGCTTCGCTCAATATTGCCTATATCAAAAACATTACTGTCTATTGCGCCCATTTGTTATTTCTCTTTGCTCAATATTTTTTCATGTGCCGCTTGCGCTTATTTATACCTGGCAAACTTACCTAGACTATTCTCAGGTGATAACTGCCATAACTGAAAAATCCACTTACCATTAATCATTGCTTTACTGATTGAATAATTACCTTTACGCACCGCATAAGCGCCCCACTGCTCCCACATTACTCAAAATCACCTGAAACAATGTCTTCATCAGCAATAGTTACATTGTCGTTGATGTCATTTAGAGACATCGATGCAACTTCATTTCTTACAATAGAAATTTCACTGTCAATTAAATCAATAGCCTCTGAAGGTAAAGATGGGAAACGACGTTTAACTCTTCCAGGTATAGAATCAAACTTACCGTTGATACGTGCAGCTGCTTTCGCTAAAACTTCTTCCAGCAAGTCAACTGGTGCAAGCTGATTGCGGGTTATCGCATTTTGAAACGCAACTTTATCAGCCTGCTCTTTGGCCAATCGAGCGCGTTCACTTACCAGGTCAAGACTTCCATCAGATCCAGCACGACCGGCAGCCTGCTCTCTAAGATGCGAGCAATATGCAATCAGCCAATTACTAGCAATATCTCCGTCAGTTAAAATTCCACGCTTGATCAAATCACTAACAGCAGGCTGAGAAATGCCAACAATCTCACCGAAAACCTTTTGAGTTACGGCAATTTGCAAACTGCTTAACATATCTAAGTTACTGTTTTGTATGATATAACCCCTTTATAAAAACCCTGTGACTAGAGAAAACATGAGCCTCTCATTACCCTTACAGCTTACTTCTGGGAGTACCTTCACTTTTCAACCCACATAGCAAAGCGTATCAATCCATAACCAACCACAACAACAAGAAATCCTGCAGCAAGGAACGGTGTTGAGATAAACGATTTAATCATCTTGTTCATCGTGCAGTCCGCACGGCGTAAGCCCATGACTCTTTAAAGTTAACGGCAAAGTCTGATCGTGCTTTGCTTGCAAATTTATCGATGTCGAAGTGCTTACTGTAGTTGGCGCGTTTAACAAACATCAGAATGGGTCGTATGTCTGAACCATGCGTGCCGGTCTTAGCCCAGATACCACGATGTAGGTGATCTGCACCACTGGCATAGAAGTAAACAACACCATTGATTTTGACGTACTTGCTTTGACGTTTGCCTTTGGAGTTCTTATCGGTACGCTTGGCAAGCTTTGCTCTTGTCTCAGCTGTGCTGTTGGCCTTGTAACCCTGCTCACCAAAGCCACCGAAGTATGAGATTAATTTAACAATCAACGATGCTGGTACGTTGCCGTACTGATTCAACTCATTGAGTTCTGACGCTGGTACGATATCTTCGTTGAAACCAAGCATGCCAAGCTTACGGAATGCCAACTCATAGCGTGCCAGCCTTGATTGGCCGCCGCTGAAGTGATGGCCAAGAACATCGGCAGGACTATTGCCGCCCGACTTGGAAAGCATGCCCTGGTCTTTAACACCGAACGCTGCTATCAGGTCACGCTTATTGGCGCTTGAGTTAAATACAGAATTCATGGTGTAGCGTGTTGGCTGGTCAAATACGCTTAGAAACTTTGCACGCATATCATCAGCGCCTTGCTTTGCTGTTTTGGTCAAAGCAACAGCAGCTGCAAACGGCACCTGTTTAGAAAACCTATCAACAAATCCAATTGTTTGATTGATGTCTGATTTAAAGCTGATCTGCATGATTAGGCTGCTTTCTGGTTATTCATGGTCAATTGATTTTTTAAGCGCTGCCGGTAGTCATTCATGCTTTCCCCAGCGCGGGCTTCAATACCAACCTCACGGCCTTTAGCAATCGTCCCTTCATCGGTCATCAGCCAGCTGTTGTCTGTCTTTGGTTTCAACTCATTGCGAATGATTGCATCCAGGTAACCAGCTGCTATCTTCTCAGGCCACGGCTTGTTTTTCCTTGCAAGCTGTACGCATTGCTCAATGAAATCAAATGGGATGTTTTCAGAAACCCACCTGCACAGTATTGGGTTGATGCTGGTAACAGCCACGTTTAATTTAATCAAACGACACGCAAGCAATCCTTCAGGCCTCGGTGCTTGATTTTCAGGTGATGCTTCTCGCGCATGCGGTGATGTTTCTTGATGGTTGTATTTGGTTAATGACGGTTGGTGTGACATAGCTGTGTCACCCTTTATTACCTCCGGTGTCACCCTTTCTGTTAAATTTGTCACCCTTTCTGCTTCAGATGTCACCATTTTTTCTTCTTTCACAAAGGGTGACAAATTGTCACCCTTTATCCAATCAGGATTAATGCAGTACTCGTTTGCAATACCTCTACCTGAATTGCCATTTTTAACCTTGATCAGCCAGCCTATTTTTACAAACTTTTGCATCAGTCTAATCACCGTGCGTTCACTGATCATGGTCTTATGTGCAAGGCGTTCATTGCCAGGATAAATATTGGATCCGTCATCGTGGGCATGATCAGCAATTGCCAGAGCAAGTACGCGCTCATTCCCGCCATAAGGGAATCGTTCAAACACCAAACTCATCATTTTTACCGACATTTTTACTAACCTTCCACATCAAATATTCAATTTTTTCGCGGAAATGCGCCGCGCAATTTCCGTTTTTTTTACCTAATTAGCTGCTGTAAAAGTTCTCAAACCGCATCAGGTGGGGCACAAACGTCGTACGAACAGAGCCAATGGGGCCATTCCGCTGCTTTGCAACGATGATCTCAGCCGTGCCCTTATCAGGTGTATCCGGGTGATAAACTTCATCACGATAGATAAAGAAAATATTGTCAGCATCCTGTTCAAGCCCACCGCTATCACGCAGATCACTCATTACCGGACGCTTATTCGGTCGCTGCTCAAGCCCACGATTCAACTGAGATAGCAGAATAATCGGCAGATGCAGTTCTTTGGCCAACAGCTTCAATGCGCGCGAAATATCACCAATCTCATTACTCCTGGTATCGTTACCGGATAGCGCAATCAGCTGCACATAGTCGATCACAATCAGATGCAGCTCACCCTTTAACTCTCTATACAAACGCCTTGCACGCGCTCGTATATCGTTCACATTCAGCGTGCTTTCTTCATCCAGATAAATGCCCTTATCTTTAAGGTCATGCACGGCCTTGGTAATTAAAGACCATTCATCATCATTCACCCGACCAATACTCACGCGCTGAGCTGGCAACCTTGCCACGCTGGAAAGCAAACGCATACCCAGCTGGTTATTAATCATTTCAAGGCTGAATACAGCAGCATTCTTGCCCTGCTTTAACGCACAATTTTCAACGATGTTTAATGCTAGAGAGGTCTTACCCATACTTGGGCGCGCGGCAATAATATTTAACTCACCAGGCTGCATGCCTGTGGTTTTTGTGTCCAGATCATCCAGACCAGTACGAAGGCCGGTCACGTCATCCTTACTTTCGCGCATGTACATTTCGTCGATCTTATCGATCACCGACGACATCACCTGGTTGATGTGCTGCATGGTGTTGTTAGATCGGTTTAATGTTTCACCAACCGTCATCCACCGGCTTTGTGCAAAGTCCAATAAATCCTTGGCTGACATGCCATTGCGTTTATTGATTTTTTCGGAAATTTCCGCGGAAATTGCGCTCATTTTGCGCATTAATGAATAGTCGCGGACAATCTCCGCATAACGCATGATGTTCGCAGCGCTTGGAGTATTCTGAATGATGTTAACCAGGTAGGTAATGCCGCCCGCATCTTCCAGCAGTTTGTGACTATCCAGGAACTCACCAACCGTCACCACATCCACAGGCTTTGAAGCATCCAGCAGATGACTGATTGCACGGAAAATCATGCGGTGTTCACGCGGATAAAAGTCATACTCAGTGATAACACCGACAATCCTGTCATACGCGGTATTGTCGATAAAAATACCGCCCAGCACACTCTGTTCAGCATCCTCGCTGTATAGAGGCTTAATTTCAGATGTTGACTGATCGTGAATATCAACCATAACGATTAATCAACTTTCATATCGCCGATGCGTGCAACAATCGCCGCAAATCGAGCCTGTACATCAGCAGCCTCGCTTTTAATGCGTTCAAATTCTTTGCTGGTGATTTTTCCATCAGCCCAGCTTTGCTGAAACGCCTGAGTAAAATCAGCCATTTCATTGATAATATCCATGAAGCCATCCAGCAATGACATATCGCCATACTCAGGAACTTCAGGAAGCGGAATAGCAACATGATTCAACTCAAATGCCATTGCATGTAATATGCGAGGATCTTTGGCAATGCGCTGTATTTTCACACTACGGCTTAACCCAAGCACATGTGTATCCACATTCGGATCAATCTGCTTGTTTAAAACATTTGGGCTCACATCACCAAGCCGCTGTGCCATGGCATGAGTACCGCCAGGGAAATCATGCACCGTGTGATACGCTGCATCCAAAACATTCGTATTCGCTACCATAATTACCTCCACAATAAAACGGCTAAATCACTGCAAAAAAGCCGTGTTTTTATTTTTTAAATCCCCACATACTTCAGCCATCAACACAACAAATGGCGAGATAAAAATGCATAGAGCGCATCACGATCCAGGTAAAAAAGATACCAGAAACCGGAAACCGGCTACGGGTATTAAGTTGGAGGTAATACGGCCAGTTCTCTGGCATATCTGGCATACAACCGTGCCGGCGCGGCGGGAAAAGGTGGAGCTGCGCTTAATGTTAGAATCAAAGCTCTCACACCTGATTGCAAACATATTATTGAAAGGCAGCCCCATGGCCACTGACGAACGTATAGCAGTATTAGAAGAACGATTGGAGCAGCTGGTAGATGCACATAGAACCTTAGCCGCCAGGCACGAAGGCTTAATGATGAGCTGCAGATCATTGCTGCCGCTCATACAGATCGACCAATCGACAAAACAAAGGTTAATGACCGGGGCCTACGATGCATTGACAATGCACATGGACGCCGCAAATTTCGATGATGAATTTCAAAAATGCGCACGCACGGCAATTGATGAAGTTTTCTCAACGATTTAGGTTTGCCAGGGATATAAACACCATGGCCGGAAAAAGAATTGTAGATAGCACCGATGTTCATGCGGCTTTATCCTCACAAGCACAGCGAAGGCCGGGTGGAAGCCCATCGTTTGGATGCGGGTATTGCTTTGGATACATTTGATGTGGGGAAATCTCATAATCAACTGCATCACAAAATGCAACCGCCTTATCCAGCGGGACACCCCTACTTACCCAATTATTAATAGTCTGAATGGATTCATTCAGCTTCTTAGCTAACGAGGCCGCACCATGCTTTTTAATAATTTCAGAAATCATAGTCACAAATACTAAACTAAATGTTTAGTATTTACAACAAAAAGACAAAACATTTTGTTTAGCACAAAAGGACAGTCCATGAATTACATTGCTGAAATGGAACATGAAAGCTACACAAGATTAAGAAAAGTTATGACAACTCTTAAAATAGAGATGTCAGATGCTGAATTGGCTAGAAAATTTAATCTTTTAGACCAGCATATTAGAAACTGGAAAGTCAGAGGGGTACCCAAAGACTATTTAATTGATCTGGCAGATGAATGGAGCTTTAGAATTAAATATGTCAGAGACGGAACTGGTGAAATGTTTGATCCACTACGCCCATATAAAAACTCACCTGAGGCACAAGTTGTTTTAGCTATGCAACATATGGATGAGGCAACAAAATATCAGGTTGTAAAAATCAGCGATTCGCTTGCTGAACCAGAGCCAAAACCAAACGGCCATAACCCACCCAAAGCAACCGGAACATAAGTTAAATAATATTTATAGACTACAAATACAACGAAATTTTGATTTTTAATCAGGGGGAATAAATGACAGGCGTAGATACGGGGCTGGGGTTGCTTATAGTAATATTTTTAATTGTATTGGCGCTGCTATGGTTCTTTTTACCATTTGCTATATTTGGGACAAAAGATTTAATTGAGCAACAAATTAAAGAATCCAAAGAAACTAACAAACTGCTAAAACAGCTACTAGAACAAAAATAATTAAAAAAATGAAAATACTTTACATTGCACTGATCCCACTGCTAATTACCGCATGCACACCACACACAATTGGCGGAGTTCGAGAGTTAGGACCATCAAAATCAGCCTCCTTTGACGCTCCAGAAAATTACCAGCGCTTATACAAGAAAATACTGGAACAAACCCAGCAATGCAGCGACGGGTGGATGGTAACCGCACAAATGGTCACCGAGGGAAATTTAGACCCGGACAATAAAACAGGAACTGTTGCAGTATCACTACGAGGCGGACTCGGTACCAGTTATTACCAGGTAATCGATATTAAGGAAATTGACGACAACAAGTCTAAGGTAACGGCATTTTACTCAGTTGGATCCGCGGAAGGTCACTCAAAATTACTAAAAAAATGGGCGCTGGATGACTACAGAAAATGCTCTCTATAAATACAAATAGCCTATTAAACATTGTCTTAAACTCAAGGACCACTTTTGGATAACCAACAAGAATTAAAAATAACTAGCGAAGCAGATGCGTTTGAGTTTCTTCAAAAGGCGCTACGCGATGAAATCCCTGATGATATAAAAATCAAATTTGATAATTGGCCAAAGATCACCATTGAGCTTGAAGGCGAGGGATACAACAGCACATTAACACCATCAATCATGTCCGCCTTGTTAGAATTACAGCAAGGCCTTAATCGTACTTATGCTAAACTAGCTTTAGATAAAAACACTAGGCACCTCAGTGACGATGAGCGCAAGGCGCTCGAGTTTAAAGCAAAGGTTGAAGACGGATGCACTCACATCACTGTGGACTTGGAAAAGTCTTTTGGGGCATTAATTGATAAGATTACCAACAAGATGACAGGCAAAGAACTAACTATATTAATTCTTGGCGCGGCCGTTACATGGGCATCTACTGTTGCTTATAAAACATATGTCGAATCAGCTGCAGCTGGAAAAGCTCTCGAACAAGCAACCATTGAAAGAATAAAACTCTCCGAGCAGGAAACTGCCAGAATGCAGATATTTGCAGATGCGATGCGTGACAGGCCGGCATTGGAAAGTATAAAAAAAGACGCAAAACAAACCAATATTTCTATGCTAAAAGGGATATCCGATGCAGAAACCATAGAAATAAATGGTATTAGCTTTAATAAAGAAGATGCAAAACGCCTTTCATCTAACGCCAGAGCAGAATCAGCAGAAATACAAGTCAATGGTAACTATCATGTGTTACAAGTCAATACGACCCAGCCAGATGAAATAAAAATTAGATTGCTTCACCTGGATTCAAATCGAGAATTCGTAGCTAAGTTTAAAGACAACTCACTCGATAAAAGACAGATTGCAGAATTACAAGCTGCTGAATGGTCCAGACCAAAAAACAAAGTTTATCTCAGCGTTAATGCAAACGAGCTAAGAGGCAATATAACCACAGCAACAATTATTTCAGTAAGAACACAGCCGAATTAACCATTCCCTCATTACCTGCAAAAACCGCCATTCGGCGGTTTTTTTTCGTCTATTTCTCACAAAAAAATATTTGCGTAAAAAAATATCATCACAAAACTAAACATTTTGTTTGACAGTTACTAAACATTACGTTTAGTATATTTCAAAGCGCCACCTAAACCAAGTTAGGGAGTTTTGAAAAATGCACACACAAACTGATCTGCAGCGAGCATTCAACAGAGCAAAACTAGCCAGTTTTGGTTACACGCTTGAAAGCGCATTGGCTAACAAAGGCCTTGCGATTTGTTTAAACCGGCTGGCAAACAACTACGCAAAGCGTAGACCAGCCCCGGTAGCAAAAAGCTACTGGTACGACAATTTTTAAGGATGATGCCATGAGCAGAGAAGCGCCAACACTAGACGAACTTTATGGGCCGGGGGCAGAAGCAGCTGATGCAGCTACTACCGGAGATCAATTTATAACCGTACCTGAAACCACTCTGCCATGCGGCACCGTAGTGCCATCATTCCAGGTTGGCCAGTACGCAGCCAGCAAGTCATCTGACGGAAAAGCAGTGATTACAGCTGACGGCAAGCCCTGGACAAGCATCAACTTCGAAAATGCAAAACAAGCATGCCTGGATGCTGGCTACTCACTGATCACAGAAACACAATGGCTGGCCATTGCGCATAACGTGGTAAACGTGGACGCTAACTGGACTAAAGGCAAGGTCGGTGAAGGCAAGCTATTCCGTGGCATCCGCAAAGGTAACGTATCAGAAGCGCAAGCTGGTGATTTTGACCCTACAGACAAAAAAGAGCGCCGCTGGCTCACCCTGAGCAATGGCGAAAAAATATGCGACATGAATGGCAATGTTTTTTCATGGATCTTTGACGACCTTCACGGTGATGAAAAAGGCGTTATCAATAAGCCATTCGACACAAAAGACCCTTCAATTTCAACAGCACCCTACCCTAGCCTCGAAAAAGGCATGGGCTGGCGACCAGATTGCGCTCGTAATTGGTCTGGCGGTGCGCTCTTCCGGGGCGGCTACTGGGGCTCGGACGACGCTGCCGGCGTGTTCCGTCTCAGCTACGACTGGCCCGGCTACGACGGCTACCGCGTTGGCTTCCGCTGCACCAAGAGTCTCTAGTCACTTGTCACCCATCCAGTCCGCTGTGACTGATTTTTGTCACCGCGGACTGGTTTAACCGGAGAGTAAAAATGAATCTTCAAATTGCAGAAAATACTGATATTCGAACCGTACAAACCATCATAGATGAAGCCAAATCACTTGGTTTGCGCGTGGTTCATCACCCTGATCCAAAGCCGAGCAAGGTTGTGAACATCAAAGAAGCGGCTGAGCTTCGCCGCATGCAGATGTGTATAAGTCCGGAGGTTGCATAACATGAACTACAACCCTATACGGCCCACAAAGCCTGAAACAAGATATCCGCTAGACGACATTACATCCAACGGATTCATCTATGACGCGCTGCGCGTTTCAGTAGGTATAGCAATCATCGTATTACTCACCTATCTGGCATGCAATAGCGACATTTCATGGATTTCTTATGTATGGGAAATCTCAGCATTTATATCTGGCTACTTACTGGCAATGTTAAGGCATACCAGGCTGATTCAGCGCATCAAAGATACCAGGCATTACATGAAACGCCGCGGCTATAGCTTACGAACCGCATGGGAACTTACGGAGCGGGCGCTATGACACAGCAAAACACTCGCAATTGCAGCATGCAGCTGGGCGGCATTGAAATAAAACTGGCCTCATGGCAAACAGATAGCAAAAACGTTGCAGCAAGCATTCTGATTACGACCGGACCAGTGCTAATCGCAGAAACGCTAGACGTAGAGAAGTCTCAAATACTTATTGATATGCTGAATATACATATCGATAACATAAAGAAAATAGAGATAGATCTCATAGCACTGCAATCAAAGGCAGCAGCATGAACCGCGCCCAACGCCGACAAACAGAACGTAATGAGCGCCGTGGCAAGGTGTATACCGAACGCGTGGTGCCATTACCTGCCCTTCTGGATGAATTCACCGTATTCGATATGCCGCAAAGCATATTAGATCAGATTAGCCACGGCTCGGTTGATTCAATTCAAGGTGTGCCTGTATTCAGAGATAACGCCGGCGTATGGACCGAGATCACACCATCACTATCAGGGTGGGTTTTCACCTGGCAGAAACTCAACCGGGAATTGAAGCTTAATCTAAATCTGAATCCGCTCAGAACCATTTGTGCGCGCCTTGAAAACAACGTACCAGTAACACGAGAAAACATTAAAAACGCACTTGCATGCCTGGATGATTGCCGCAAGGCATTCAGAGTATCAGACCGTCAGAAAATAGTCAGCGTAGCAAAAACTGCACAGCTGCAAATATTGCTGGATAGCGCAAATGACTAAATCACGCGGACTGATAGCTAAAAGAAGAAAGTGGACTGAACAGGAAATTCAGATGCTCACTTTACTTTACCCATGCACGCAATCCGAGGCATTGGCAAAGCTATTCAGCTGCACTATTCACCAGATATACAGCCTGGCATTCAATGCCGGCATCAAAAAGTCAAAGTGGTTTAGAGACAGCCCCATGGCATCAAAATTAAAGCGTGGGTTAGAGGTTGGCAAGGAATTCCGCTTTAAAAAAGGTCAGATCCCGCCTAATAAAGGCAAGAAAGTCGGCAACGACCCACGCATGATGCCAACGCAATTCAAGCTAGGGCATAAGCCAGCAAATTACAAACCCATTGGCAGCACTCGCATCGATTCAAAAGATGGATACATCCTGATCAAAATGGAAGAAGGCATGTTCAAGTGGAAGCTTTTGCATCGCGTCATTTATGAGCGAATGCACGGACCAGTTCCTAAAAGCCACATAGTGACATTTGTCGATGGAATCAAGACAAACATCAGCATCATCAACCTGACAACCATTGATAAAAAACAGAACTGCAAGCGTAACAGCTATCACAACTATGGAAAAGAGATTGCCCAGCTTTACCAACTACAAGGCCAGATTACCAGACAAATTAACAAAAGGAATAAACAAGATGAACGACATTCAAGCGCTCAGAACACACCTGTTTAGCACACTGACTGCATTACAGGACAAAGAGAACCCAATGGAGATCGATCGCGCGAAAGCCGTATGTGAAGTTAGCCAGGTAATCATCAATTCAGCCAAAGCTGAGATCGACTTTGCCAGAGTGAACGGCAGCGTAGATACGCAGTTCTTTCATAAGCCGGGCACAACGCCCCAGTTAACGTCACAAGACAACAATGATTTAAACATGAAAAAAAAGCCGGAAACGCATGAAAGCTATACCACTAAAAAAGCCGTTGTCACCATTGAAGGCAATGTAACTACCCACAAAATGAAGTAATCACTACAGAAAAGGAACACGTATGAATACCGTTACCGACACTAAAATAGACAAAAGCAATATTGGCCTATACCCTAAATTCCACGTTATTCGTACCGATGGACAAAGCGCACCAGGCGAAAAGCACGAACACGATGAATATTTCGTGCTTAACCTGAGTACAGACAAACACGCCATTCCTGCGATCAGCGCCTATGCCAAATCATGCGAAAACGAATATCCGCTACTGGCGGCAGATCTGCGCACCATCGTCCGTAACGGACTGCAAGGCAAAGATGAGTTTGTAACAGTGCCTAAAACCACATTGCCAAACGGCACAGTGGTACCGGCATTTAATGTTGGCAAGTACGCATGCAGCAAATCAGACATCGACACGGCCATCATCACGGCAGATCGCAAGCCATGGAATTACATCACCTTCCACAAAGCAAAACAGGCATGCCAGGATGCCGGCTACTCGTTGATTACGGAACTGCAATACCTGGCAATCGTATATCAGATCGTTAACCAGGATGAAAACTGGACAAGTGGCAAGGCTGGTGAAGGCGAAGTCTATCGCGGCATTCATAAGGGCAACGTATCAGAACCGCAAGATGGTCATTATGAAAGCGAAGAGCCAACAGAGCGCCGCTGGCATGTATTGGCAAACGGCGAGCGCGTTTATGACTTCAGCGGCAATATTTATAGCTGGGTATTTGATGACGTACAAGGCGATGAAAATGGCGTGATTGCCAAGAAGTTTGCCAAAGACTCCCCTACCGTCACCACAGCGCCATACGAAAGCCGCGAACACGGCATAGGTGACATCAACATCGGCGGCGGTGATTGGTCTGGCTATGCGCTCGTCCGAGGCGGCTGCTGGGGCTCGGGCGACCTTGCCGGCGTGTTCCGTCTCGGCGGCGACTGGCCCGGCGGCGGCAGCTACCGCGTTGGCTTCCGCTGCACCAAGAGTCTCTAGTCACTTGTCACTCATCCAGTCCGCTGTGTAACGGCGGGCTGGTTTAACCAAAGGATTGAATATGAATATTAAAAAACACTTAGATTTACTCGGACTAAAAGTTGAAGATAAGGTTACCGGATTTAAGGGCGTAGTTGCATCTGTGAGCTTTGATTTATACGGATGCGTTCAGGCGATTGTAAATCCGGGAGCTGGTAGCGATGGAAAACTTATGGAGCAATGCTGGTTTGATATTTCAAGACTTAAAGTTGTTGATGAAATACCTGTAATGAAAAGGCCAAACTTTGATTTTGGCCCGCAAGCTGAAGGCAAACAAGGCGCTGCTGACAAACCGGCTCCAACTAAGGTTTAACTCATGAGACACCAACCAATCCAAGACATCGAAGTCACCTTCACCGCCACTGATTCACACGTTGAGATCAGCGAAAAACTGCAAGCCCAATATCCGCATCACATGGTATTGGTGCAATCAGGAACCTGGCTGCATGCTTTCAACAAATCCGCCTACGCGCTGCACACGTTAAAGCAATACAAAATCAGGCTTGCCGGCCCAGCTAACAAGCCTCACTTGTTGGTTGGTTTTCCAGTCGCCAATTACAAGCAACGCTTATGGCCAATCATGGATGAACACAATATTTCCTATGTTGTGATCAATAAAACCGACATCGATGTATGCGAAGCATCAGCGCCCAGCTACGCACTGGATGCAATCTCAGATGACATCGTGAACCAGGTAATTGCGGATCTGATCACCAGTAAGCAGCTGAAAACATCCACCACAGCAAAAGCACTGGCCAACCCGGATACGCAGGAATTCATCTTTAAAACCAAAGCCGGCGATCTGGATTCAATGCTGCTGCAGGACATGATCAAACTACCACGTGATATCCGCATTACATGGGGCGAAAACGTGCGCCAGACCATGCAGCGCATCATGCGTAATACCTATCTGTACGGCAATGAAGATAATAAGCCGCAGCTGCTGAAACAGCTATCCGCTGACGTGGATCTGATCCGCCACTATATATGCCAGGCACAAGCACTAAACCTATTCAAAATTTCATTTGAGCATCGAGTAGGCTTAGTGGTCGAGCTTGGTCGCATCCTTGGCGGCTTACAACGCGCACAAAGGACAACATCATGATCGATACAGGGTGCGCTCTGGAAAGTCTGGCAATGCGCTCATCCGAGGCGGCTACTGGAACTCGGACGACAATGCCGGCGTGTTCAATCTCAACAACGACTGGCCCGACAACGACAACAACAACGTTGGCTTCCGCTGACCCAACATTACAACACCTAGACGCTGGCCATGCTGCCACGGAAGGATCAATCTTGGTCGAGAGCATCCCGCAGAAATCTGCAAAAGCAAGGCAACAAGCCAAACCGAAAACCGCAACAACGCCTACGGGTGCTGTTGTGGAAAGCGGTGTAATATACAAAAAAACGGAGCATATATGGCAACTGAAATTTGGCAAGAAGTCGACTGCCCAATCCATGGAGGTGATTCAGACTTCCATGATAAACAACTCGTCCATATTGGACAGTCATATTACTGCAGTTGGTGTGGACAAAATCACATCGCAGGATATGAAGACAACATTGATACATTCAAAACGGTCAATGGAAAAACTGAGTGCATTAATACCCCTGCCACAGCAGAAGAATTGCAAAAGCTCATTTTATCAATTAACTAATTTATCAAACCTGTATAGTTGCTGGCTTAAAGCCAAACGCAACAAAGGCAGCAGTCTACGCATGCAGCGCTTTGAAGCAGACGCGCTCAGCTACCTGACAACCATTCAGCAACGCCTACGCGCACGCACTTACACCTTTGGCGAATATAAAACATTCACCGTTCGTGAAAAGAAATTCCGTGATGTGGTCGATGCACCGATGAAAGACCGCATCGTTCACTGGATGCTGTACCAGTACATGCTGCCGATCTGGCAGCCTAAATTCATTCATGACACTTTCGGCAATCTACCCGGACGCGGCAGTCATGCAGCCATAAACCGTGTTGCACAATTCGCCAGGCGCGAAAACACCTCATGGGTGCTGCAACTGGACATCAGCAAGTATTTCTACTCGGTACCGCACGCACAGCTTAAAGAACGCGCATTGCGCCACATTGGTGACCATGATGTGCGCCAGCTGCTGATTGACCTGATTGACTCATATCGAACCGGCGACAACTATGATCACTTATTTGCAGCTGATAGCTTGTACAGCACCAACCCGAACAAAGGCATGCCAATTGGCAACCTGAGCAGCCAGCTATTTGCCAACATCTACCTGAGCGACTTTGACCACTGGCTAAAAGAAACGCTGCAAGTTAAGCATTACGTGCGCTATGTAGATGATATGGTGATACTTGGCCACAGCAAAGAATACCTGCAGCAGATCTGCCAGACCATCATTGAGCGACTGGCCGCTGAAGGCATCACCATTCATCCAAAGAAAATACGCCTGGCACCCACGATCAGCGGAATACCGTTTTTAGGCTACGTGACATGGCCGCACCACGTATCAGCCGGCGCATACCTGCGCAGGAGATATCACCACACATTAAGGCAGCATGAATCCGGCATTTACGACCGCAGCCAGGCATTGAATTCATATCGAGCAGCACTAAGCCATACAGGAG
>Ga0208626_1000137_pt1 | contig 32061 bp, 30 predicted proteins | sample LakWasMet10_HOW4_2_FD_183860 | JGI IMG/M metagenome (GOLD analysis project Ga0208626, IMG submission 183860) | Freshwater sediment methanotrophic microbial communities from Lake Washington under simulated oxygen tension - Sediment Metagenome... | ecosystem: Environmental > Aquatic > Freshwater >... | reverse complement strand
AACACGAAGAAAGGGATCTCGTATGTGAATATAGGTGTTGTGGGAAAAGGAATTGGCACTGTTTCGGATGCAAATGGTGATTTTATGATTTATTTGCACGATTCCATAAACAATGGAATCTTAAAATTGTCTTGTATTGGATATAAAAATCTGGAAATTAATGTTCTAAATTTTAAGAATAAAAACAATTCAATTATTCAACTCGAGGAAAACATCATTTCCTTGAATCAAATTGTAATAAAACCTAAAAAATTTAAAACAAAAATTCTTGGAAATGAAAATAATTCAAGAAGCATTTTGGCTGGTTTTCATACAAATGATTTAGGAACTGAATTGGGCGTAATTATGCATGTTAAAAAGAAACCAACGTATATTGAAAAAGCAAATTTCAATGTTGCATACAATGATGGAGGTGTAGTGAAGTTTCGGGTCAATATTTATAATATGAAAAATGGGCTAGTTGATTCTATTATTTTGAAACAGCCTATAATTGTAGAAATAGATAAATCAACTCGTGTTTTGACAGTAGATCTTAAGAACTACAATCTTGTTGTAGAAAATGATTTTTTAGTTTCGTTGGAATGGATCGAAGGATATGGAAGCGATAAAATTAGCTTTTGTGCTGGTTTAATGAATGGAAATTGTTTATACCGTAAAACAAGTCAAGATGCTTGGCAGAAGGCCAATCCAGTAGGTGTTGGATTTAATTGTACTGTAATGTATGAAAAATAATTTGTTGTGGTGTAACTTTTGAAATACTTAATCGTCCTATTAAAAAATCAAACATTAGCGCTATTTACTAAACATGAAAAAATCTAAAAATATGAATACTATAAAAACAAAAATTTTAGGGATTACACTTTTAACAAGTGTTTCAATTCTATCATCATTCGCCCAAAATGTAGGCGATTTTACAGGAATTAAAGTAGGTGATTCATTCACTGTTAAACTTTCGCAAAGTGATGCAAATACTATTAAAATTGATGCATCCGATGAGGTGAAAGCGAAAATTAAAACTGAAGTAAAAGAAGGAGTATTGGTCATCGAGAGTGATGGGAATAATGCTGGAGATGCAACCATTTTAATAGGAATAAAATCATTAACAACCTTAGCTGTTTTAGGGGCTGCAGATGTAAAAACGGAAAATCAATTAATTTGTGATAAATTAATCATTGAGTCGAGTGGTGCTGGTGATGTGCATTTAGATTTAAAAGCTGCGGATGTGTCTACTACAATTACTGGAGCTGGTGATGTAACCTTAAAAGGTGCATCACAACAATTAACTGCAACTGTATCTGGTGCGGGGGATTTAAAAGCAGCAGACTTTGAAGTTGATAAAGTTACTGCGAATGTTTCTGGTGCTGGTGATGCAAAAGTGAATGTGAAGCAAAGTATTACTGCGAATGTTTCTGGTGCAGGTTCTGTAATTTACAAAGGCAATCCTGTAGATAGAAATGTTGAAATAAGCGGAGCTGGTTCCGTTCGTGAAAGTACTAGTGGCACAGGAGATGAAACAGCTAGTGATACAACTAAAATAAAATTAGGAAACAAGAAGTATTTAATCATTGATGATGAAGAAAATGAGAATAGTTGGAAAAAATTAAGTCGTAAAGATTCGATTAGAAATTACAACGAAGATTTTAAAAATTGGGCAGGATTTGAATTAGGTGTGAATGGGTTATTAGATTATAAAAACTCATTGGATGCTCCAGCTGGTGGTAATTTTTTAGAATTAGATTATTCAAAATCGATTCAATTTGGTTTGAATTTATTTGAAAAGGATTTTCATATCTATAAGAACTACATCAATTTGGTAACCGGTTTTGGTTTTGATTTCAATCATTATGCGTTTAAGAATGATATTACTTTAAATCCAGATACAACTTATTTGTCGGCTACAACAGATGCTACTGACTACAAAAAGAATAAACTAAATGTAAGTTACATAAAAGCGCCATTGATGTTCGATATTAATATGAGCAAAAATGCCAACAAAAATTTTCATATTGCTGCTGGAGTCGAGTTTGCATATCGTATTCATTCCGTTGCTAAGCAACGTTACGATGTTGGAGATACGCATTTCAGAAATAAAACCAGGGACGATTTTAATATTGAACCATTCCGCTATAGTGCTGTTGCTCGCATTGGATATAATAATGTTACAATTTTTGCAAACTATGGTTTGAACAGATTGTTTCAAAAAAATAAAGGACCTCAAGTATATCCATTTACGCTTGGTGTAACATTTAGCTTTTCTTAATAATTAACACGTTTGCAATAAAAAAAACCTTCCAAACTGGAAGGGCTTTTTTATTTAGATAGCATTGTTTAGTTGATACAAAACGGGTTTGCTAGGTGATGCATCGTTTTCAAAACTTGCAATTTGAATATTCAATAAATAAGTTCCATCAAAAATGGTATTCGGAACATAAATCATTTCAGTGATGGTGCGTTCCGTTTTAGTGTTTTGTGGATATTGCCAGAAAGCATGATGTGCTAAAAGTTTCCCTCCATCCACTTCTTTATCTACAGAGGGTAGGTCGATTAATAAGTGATTGATGTTTAGTGAATCAATGTGCAAAGCAGCCTCTTCCGTTAAGTATGGTGGATTGGTGTTTGAATAGTGTTTGTTTATTTTCGAAATATGATTGTCAAGTGTTCTAATAATAATAGCTTCTGGTCGTTTGTTTTCCAAGCAATTTTCAATGTGCTTTTTTGTAATTACAAAGTCACCATTCTCTAATTCCTCGGGAAGGATTGTAATTACTTCGGCAATGAACATGAATTTTTTTAGACATTGATTTATGCTATAATCTTCTTTGCTGATGTGACCAACGCATTCAGTATGCGTACCATTCCCGTGTGGATTGAAAGAAATGTTTCTAAAATTGACCGAGCCTCCTTGTTTTACATCGCCCACCCAATCTCCCATTCGAACCGGTTCAATTGTTACTGGGTTTACATACCATGCATTTACATTTTCATCTCCAGATCTTAATGGAATTGAAATGTCAATTGGTTTGGATAAGTCAGCAATATAAGATTTACCCTTGTGCGTAATTTTTGTAACCATTTAATTTTCTGTTTTAAATAAATCGCTTGCAATTTTATCTGCAATTAATTTTCCTTTATTGGTTAAAAATAATTTATTTGCTTCGATTTTTACATCTTCACTTAAAATATATTTTTCAGCTTCTTTTAAGCAGTATATTTTGTAATCGTTACCATAGCTTGATGTAATAATGTCCAAAGAAGTGCCCCAAATTGTTCTCAGCGAAGTTAAAATGTACTCGTTGTAACGTTGTGAATCGCTTAGTTCTTCTAATTCAAAATTTAATTTATTTTCTTCAACTCCTTTTATATAAAGTGCATTGTTCGAAATGTTCCATTGGCGAGTAATGCCATTATAGGAATGTGCAGAAGGGCCTAATCCTAAATAGTTTTCTTTTAACCAATAATTGCTGTTATGTTTTGAGTAGAAGTTGTCTTTACAAAAATTAGATATTTCGTATTGTACAAAACCTTGTTGTTTCATTGCATCCAACATTATTTCAAATTGTTCGGAGCTTTGTTGTTCATCAACATTTTTTATTTGTTTTGTTTTTACTTGATGAGCTAATACTGTTTTGGGCTCAACTGTCAAGCAATAAGCTGAAATGTGTTTTACATCGAGCAGAAATGCATTTTGTAAATTGTTTCTCCAACGATTCTCCGTTAAATTAGGAATGCCATAAATTAAGTCGATGGTGATGTTTTCAAATCCTGCATCTTGCGCTCCTTTAACAGCTGATATGGCTTCTTGTGAGTTGTGTGCTCTGTTCATTAGTTTTAGATCTTCATCGTAAAAACTTTGAATTCCAATACTAAAACGATTAATTGGCGTGTTTTTTAATTCCTTGATTTTGTTTTTTGTTAAATCATCAGGGTTTGCTTCTAATGTAATTTCGGCATCTTTTGCGATCTCAAAATGTTTATCAATGGTGTCGAATACTTGCATTAATTCATTTTGATTCAGAAGCGATGGTGTTCCTCCGCCTAAATAAATGGTGTTGATTTTTTTTGTACCGAGATAATCCTTCTGTAATTCAACTTCTTTTTTTAATGCATCCAAAAATCCTACTTTGTTTTTTAAAGAAGTAGAAAAATGAAAATCGCAATAGTTACATGCTTGTTTACAGAAAGGAATATGGATATAGATTCCTGCCATTAGATTTTATTCAAAACAATTCTAAAGGTTGTTCCTTTATCAATTTCGGAACCTTTCACAAATATTTTTCCTGAATGGTAGTTCTCTATAATTCGTTTGGTTAATGATAGACCTAGTCCCCATCCTCGCTGCTTAGTAGTAAAGCCAGGTTCAAAAATTGTTTTGTATTTTGATTTTGGAATTCCTTTTCCTGTATCAGTAATATCAATATATACAAATTGTGTTTGGTCTGATATAGCAATAAGAATCGATCCATTCCCAGTCATTGCATCAACCGCATTACGAATTAAATTTTCGATTACCCATTCGAACAATGGAACATTTAATTGAGCAAATATTTCTTTTTCATTGTAAGCTGTTATTGAAAATGTCACATTTTTGGATGTACGTAATTTCATGTAATTTACAGAGTCTTCGAGCACTTTAATCACATCAACAGTATCCAATTTAGGAACAGAGCCAATTTTAGAAAAACGTTCAGTTATTGTTTCTAATCGTTTTACATCTTTTTCAATTTCATTAGCTGTTTCTGGTTCTAAACCTTTTGATTTTAGATATTCTAACCAAGCCATTAGCGATGAAAGCGGTGTTCCTAGCTGATGTGCAGTTTCTTTGGCCATTCCCACCCAAACTTGATTTTGTTCCACTCTGCGGGCAGTGCTAAATAATAAGTAGGCAACAATTAGAAAAATGCCTATTGTTCCAAACATCACATACGGATAGAATTTTAGTTGTGTTAATAATGTCGATTCTTGATAAAAAATATAACTCTTTCCGCCATCACCAAATTCCACTTCGATAGGTGTATTTTGCTTTTCCATAATTGCAATTGTTTCTATCAAAAAAGATTTGTCTTTTATTTTGAGTGAATCAATGTTTCCGGATGCTATAATATTTTGTTTGGTTGAGTCGGTATAAATAACTGGAACAGATGCTGAGTTTACAGCTACTTCAGAAATGAATGATTTAACCAAGTCGTCCAATACATTTTTTAATTCAGAAAACAATTTGGAATCCTTGTAGTACAAATAATTTTTTTGCCCTTTATAGATAGAAATTTCAATTGGATCTTTTACAGCACGCATTGCTTGCATTTGCAATTTTAGATACGTTTTATCATTTTCTTTTTCAGGGTCAAGGTTTCTTGAAGTAATCGGTGTCCCGTGCTCATCAGCTAAAATAACAGGAACCGTAGTGTTGTCAGAAACAACTTTTAATACAAATCCATAGTCCGTTAAATCTTGTGAAAGTTGACGCGTAGCTTCTGCCCACAATTCAACTTTTTTGCGTTCTTCAACTTTTATTTTATCAAAAAGTTCGTTGGTGTATTGTACAAGGTTTGCTTTCTTTTGAATGGCATCTGCCCAAAGTTTAACTTTTGTGCGTTCTTCCTGAGCAATTTTATTTACAAGTGTATTGGTATACCACAAAGAAGCAGAAACGATAATAACGGCTGTCGAAAACAGTCCTAATTTCCATTGTTGCTTTTTTGAATAGATACTCAAGGGGTTTGTTTTATTGTTTTTACGAATTTACAGTTTTTTAATTCATCATAATCAAATAAAATCGGGATATTATTCTCAATCCTTATTATATTTGCTCTTCAATAATAAAGTTATGGTTAAGAATTTTGTAGAAGAATTAAAATGGCGTGGCATGCTGCACGATATCATGCCTGAAACAGAAGAATTGTTGAATAAGGAAATGGTGATAGGGTATATTGGATTTGATCCAACATCCGATTCACTTGGGGTTGGGAATTTAGTGCAAATAATGACCTTGTTGCATTTTCAAAAGGCAGGTCATAAACCAATTGCTTTGGTTGGTGGTGCTACAGGCATGGTGGGCGATCCTTCGGGAAAGTCAGCAGAACGTAATTTGTTGGATGAAGCAACTCTAAATCATAATTTAAGTTCACAACGTAAACAACTAGAACAATTTTTAGATTTTAACTGCGGTGCTAATAGTGCCGAAATTGTAAATAATTACGATTGGTTTAAAGGATTTAGTTTTTTAGAATTTATTCGAGATGTTGGTAAACACATCAGTGTAAATTATATGTTGGCAAAGGATTCTGTTAAAAATCGTCTGGAAAACGGAATGAGCTTTACAGAGTTTAGTTACCAATTGGTTCAGGGTTACGACTTTTATTATTTATGGAAAAATAGAGGCGTGAAGTTGCAAATGGGTGGCTCTGATCAGTGGGGAAATATTGTGACCGGTACAGAGTTAATCCGCAGAAAAGCTGCTGGTGAAGCATACGCCTTGACTACGCCATTGATTAAAAAAGCAGATGGGACAAAATTTGGTAAATCAGAAAGTGGAAACGTTTGGTTGGATAGAACAAAAACTTCTCCGTATAAGTTTTATCAATTTTGGTTAAATGCAAGTGATGAGGATGCAAAAAATTACATTCGAATTTTCACGCTTTTCACAAAAGAGGAAATTGAAGCAATAGAAGCAGAACAAGCCAAAGCACCACACTTAAGAACTTTACAAAAGGCCTTAGCAAAAGATATTACAACACGTGTTCACTCTGCTGAAGATTATAATGCGGCTGTTGAAGCTTCTCAAATATTATTCAATGGAACTATTGAAGATTTAGCAAAATTATCTGAACAGCTGTTTTTAGATATTTTTGATGGAGTGCCTCAATTCGATGTGGCAAAATCCGAAGTAGAGGTAGGGATTTCAATTATTGATTTGTTGGCAGAAAAAGCTGCTGTTTTTCCTTCGAAAGGCGAAGCTCGTAAAATGATTCAAGGTGGTGGTGTTGCACTAAACAAAACAAAAGTGGAAGATGTTGAATTGAAAGTGAATGAAAATCATTTAATAAACAAAAAATACATACTTATTCAAAAAGGAAAGAAAAATTATATTGTACTAAAAGCTATTTAATGAAATTATGAGGTTTATTACTATTATATTGTCTATCCTTCATTTGAATTTGTTTCGTAGAATTTTAGGGTTGTTATTCATTGTTTTTTTATTTAAATCGCACAACGCAAGTTCACAGGATGTAGTTAGTTATGTGAAAATTAGGATTGTAGGAGTAAAAAATCCTTTTTGTAAAATAGATTCAGTGATGTATCGATCTAACGATACGATAATTCCTTTATCAAAAGGAAAACATCATGTTACCATTTGGTCGCCAAAGTGTATGGTTATTGACTCTGTCATAACAGTAAAACGTTCTGATACTGTTAAATATGAATTTCCATTAAAGTATACAAAAGCGTATTTAGGTTATAAATGGTCTCACGAAGAGTATAAGCGGAAACAAAATCAGCGAAATATATCTTCACCTGTTTTAGTAGGACTATCAGTTGGAGCAGCTGTTTATATAAATATTTCTGCAAAAAAAATATATGATCTTGCATTGGCGGAAAAAGATAAATATGCGAATACTGGTTCTCAGTATCAAATGGATCAATATGAAGAGGAGTTTTTTAAGTATAAAAAAAAACACACCAACTACAAAGTGGCAGAGTATGCCATGTATGGTGTTTCTGCTGCTTTAATTGCTAACTATATTCGAATATTGTATAAGCATAGAAATGATAAGGAACCTAGCTACAATGAAAAACCTTTTTTTACGAATGTAAATGTTATTACTTATCCAGATATGGTTCATAACAAATGGAATTTTGGATTAAAATTAAATTTTTAATTACATGAAAAATATATTATTAATTATTGTCTCTGTTTTTATTGTAAGTTGTTCTAGTGGACTAAAGGATGTTAAGTTTGACGATAATCCGTATGATAACGATTATAATGGCGACCCAGCAACTAAAATAACCAGTATAGATACTGCTTTAACTCCCTCTATTACATTAATAGAAATTAAATACGATAGGTATTATTCTCAAAATGATGGTGTTCGATTGTATAGAAATGGAGTTAAAGTTGGCACTTTCCCTAATCTGTTATATGCAAGTGGAGTTTTGAGAGATAACATAGCTGCAGTCTCCGGTGCTACTTATACATACGAAGTGCGATTGTATTTAGGTAGTGGGGAGGCAAAATGTGCACCTGTTGTTTATACGGTACCTTAAATTATTGTACTAAAAGATTACAACCTCTAATATCACTATTATCAAAGCGCCCTAATACTTCAAACGAACTGTTAGGGTTTGTTTTTCCTAAGTCTTGTGTAGCAATAAAGGAGCAAGAATAGATATTCGCTAAATCGATAATGTTTATTCCTCCAGTCCGACCAGCTGGCAAATAAGAAAAAGGATCATTTGTATCACGAATTAAAATTTTCATCCAAGCTGGAGTGTTAAATATTCCTTCACCTTTTGAGTAAGCCTGTGATAATAATTCAGTCATTCCATATTCACTATGAATTGATTTTACTCCAAAACCTTCGCAAAGAATGCTGTGTAGTTCCTCTCGAATCATTTCTTTGCGTTTGCCTTTCATTCCACCGGTTTCCATTACAATTAAATTGCTGCCTCCTCTAAATAATGGAAATTGCTCTACAACATCTAACAATGCATAGGTAACACCTAATAAAATTGTTTTTTGTTTTTTATCTTGGAGTTGCTGAAGTGTTAAAATTAATTCATCGTAATTGTGCAAATAAAATCCACTTTGATGATGTTTGCTTTTTTTAATTAAATCATCGGCCATGTATACCAGCGATGAACCTTCGCGTTCTAAGTAGGATGGAAGTAGCGCTAGTATGCAATAATCGGTGATGTTTCCATAAAATAATTCGAATGCTTTTAAATAACTTTTTTGGTAAACAGAACTATCACTTACAAAATGTTTGCTGGTTATTTGTCCCGTAGTGCCACTACTTGTAAATTGAATTGGATTTATTTTTTCTTGATGGGTTGTTCTTATTTCAAACGATTTGAAAAATTCGACAGGTAAAAAAGGAATTTGTTCAAGTTGTTCAACGGATTCTACGTCAGTTTTTAATGAGAGAAGATATTCTTTGTAAACAGCATTGTTTGCTGCTTGAAATCGAAATACATCAAGCGCTATTCGTCTGAATTCTTGTTCAGATTTAATGGTGAATATGTTTTCGATGTTAACGCTCATTCTTTCCAATTTATTTCTTGCAATAGATATCCGATTTTTCGACAGGATATTTTTTATCTAAATCAATATTATTAAAACTCTTTAATAATCCCCAAGCAAAAAGCTTTTCAAAAACAGGAAGCATTTTACTTGTTTTTATTTGTTCTAGAAAATATACTTCATGCTCTTTTTCTTTTATGCCCATTTCATAAAGAACTTCATCGTGTTCCTTAATTCCTAACGAGTTAAAGTATTGTTTCATTCTAAAGTATTCACAAACGTTGCCACTTTCTAATCGACCAGCAAAGTAAAAGGGCATAAACCAGCCAATTACAAAACAACTTGCTGAGATGAGTTTCCCAATTATATGAAATTTGAATTCGTAATACTTCGAAACAGGAACATTGTAAATTTTCATCAGTTTCATTACTTCTTCACGATGGTTCCATTCATCCAATTCAATTTGCCGAATTGCTTTTTTCTCTTCTTCATTTTTTACAGAAGCAGCATGACCGATGTAGGCAAATGCTGCAGCTTTTTCAGCTGAATAAGCTCTTTTTAGTAAATCAACTAAATCGGGATGATTAAGAGTCATGTTCATTTATTAATAAACCACTTCTGCTTTGTTTACGCCATCGTATTGCAAAATTAATTGATAATCCGATTGCTCAATCTTGTTTTCCTTTTCGAGTAATTCGTAATTAAAATTCAAAGGCAATATGATGTGACGATACTTATGATGGTTTAAACGTTTTTCTTCAATAAGTTTTGTTTTTTGACTGCGTTCAATCTCTTCTAAAAACAATGCTTGTGGCTTTACTTTATGATGCAAATAATAATCAATAGCAATTAGTTGTTTGATTATTGGATCGTTTGCATGATGCGCTTCTACATATTCAGTCATAATGCTATATACATCCGTAAGCGAAAACTTATGGAAATCTCTTTTTGTTTCAAAGTGCAGACCAACGCCTAATAAAAAGTCGAAGATGGAATAGTTTGCTGTAATGTATTTTAGTGTATTGGGTGCTTTTTTCTTATTCCAATAAATTTCCAGAGCATGTTCTACCACGGTAATTTTATGCAATTGTTCTTTTGATAAATAATTACTTTCAATTATTTGATAGGGTGGATTCGGGTCGAATTTAAAACCGTATTGTTCGTATTTTTCGCGCACAGGTGTTCCTTTTAAAAATTTCAAAAAGCCCAATTGCAATTCGGGTGCAAATAGTTTAAAAACTTCTTCGATGCTGTATTTTATATCTTCCCAATGATCGAGTGGTAAACCAACAATTAAATCCAAATGCATTTCAATTTTATCGGATAATTGCTGAATGATGCTTTTTGTTTTTTCGAAATTTTGCTTGCGACTTACTTCTAAATTTGCTTTCTGATTCACAGTTTGTATTCCAATCTCGAAACGGAACAAGCCCTTTGGAACATGTTCATTTATAAATTGAATGATATCAGGATGAACAATATCGGCAGTGATTTCAAATTGAAATACATTTCCAGGTTTATGATGTTCGAGAATAAACTTGAAAATATCAATGGTGAAATCTTTTTTGATATTAAATGTTCTATCTAAAAATTTGATGGTTCGTCCATGTTGCATCAAATACAATAAATTGGATTTGATGTTATGAATTGGTAAATAGCGAACTTTGTTATCTAAACTTGCTAAACAGAATTCACATTTATAAGGGCAACCTCTCGATGTTTCGATGTAACAAACTTTATTGTTTAGCTCTTCTGGCTTGTCGTTGATGTAGGGATTAATGTGTTCGAAATTTTTTAAATCGAACATGGCTGGCGCTTTGTTTTCACTTGCAACACCGTCTTTTTTCCAAACCAAGCCAGGGACATTTTCTACATTAGGAAAGGCTTTTAGAAATTCTGAAAATGGTGTTTCTCCTTCTCCAACAATAATGTAATCAACCTCTTTAATTGAAATTACGTCTTTCCAGTCATAACTTACTTCGGGGCCACCCAATAAAATTTTACAAGTTGGATTTAGTGTTTTTATTTTTTGAATTACCTCCAACGTAGGAGTAATGTTCCAAATATAGCAGCTGAATGCTACTACATCAAATGCACTACAGTATTTTGCAATGTCATCTTTATCCTCTTTAATGGTGAATTCTTTCCAATCCAATCCTTCATGCTCCTTGTTTAATTCGTATAACAAACGAATTGCAAGATTCATGTGAATGTATTTGGCGTTAAGCGTAGTGAGTAGTACCTGCATTGCGGGGACAAAGATAGTGTTTATGGCTTAGTAATGGTTGTTTCGTGCTTGGTGGATCAAAAAAATATTTTGTGAAGCATATTGGCCGAAATTTTACCCCTATGAGATATGTGTAGTCTTATCGTGTAAAAGCTATATGCAAGCTATGGGTTGGAAGTTATTTATTGGGAAATAATTTAAGCAATGTGTAACCGGTTGCTATCTGCCATTGATTTCATCAATTATTTTTATTTTTATTGCATAGTTGGAGCTATCTAAAAGTTGATAGTTATATCTTTTTTTTAACTCATTTATTAAATTTGGCTGGGAAACAATTATTGTTGAGTTTTTTTTGAAATTTACATTTTTGGTTATGAACAGTGTTTTTCCATTCTCTCTTAGTTTATATTCATAAAATTTTAATGCAGTTTCTGTTCCACTATGCAGTACAAATGAGCTATCGGTGTAGGCGTTTTGTTTAATTTCATTAAAGATGTAGCGTTCATTTGCTTCATTTACATTTTCATAGGAGGAATAGGGGTTAGATTGCGACTTCCCAAAAATATAGTAGTATGGGTAGATAAAAATTATACAAATAATTGGATAAAATAGTTTCTTATTTGAAATAGTAGAATCTATTATATGATTTATACTAATTGCTGCAAAGAGTGATAGAAATGGATAGATTGGCATTGTGTACCAAGGAAGTTTACTTACAGATAATGAAATTATTAATAGGAATGAGAGAGCGAGTGTCGATGTGTATTTTAATAATTCTTTTGTCTTAATATTAAGCGATTTTCCAAAAAATAATAATATCCCTAATAACGAAAGTAGAAACCAAAATGAGAAACCATAAATAGAAAGCGATTCTATATAATATAAAAATGGTTCCTTGTGCGCTTCTACTTCTTTTGATATTCTTCCAATATCTGTAGAAAAAACAAATTCTATGTAGCCATTTTGTATAGAATTACGAATTAATAAAAATGATATACTAGTTCCAATAAACAATAGGGATCCAAACCAAAATGCAGGTTTTGTCAGAAGGGTTTTTATTTCATCTTTTTTTAATAATATTATTATGAAATAACCAGGAAAGAATAATAATGATGCAAAGCTTTTGCAGAGAAATGCTAGAGATAGTAGTGTAAAGAATAGGAATATTCTCTTGTTAGATATGTTATTTAGTAAAATAGAATCTATGAATAAAAGGTTGCTGGATGTTAATAGAAGAGTCAGTATTGCATCTGAATCACCTGTTCTCCCTGTATGTGTTGTGAAAAAGCCAAAGGACGTAATAAAAACAAGAGTTGTAATCCATGCCAAAATTTTATTTGTATGTTTCTTTAAGAAAAAAAACATCAAAAAAACGGTGGTTATTGCTGCAATAGCAGAAGGGAGTCGAATTGCTAATTCATTTAGTCCAAATGCCTTTATGCTTAGCATTTGTGTCCAGAGAAGGAGTGGAGGCTTAGAATTCCATAAATTCATTTCTCCATTATAATACGGAACAATATACTCTCCTCGTAGAAGCATTTCGTATGCATTCACTGCAAACATGCTTTCATCCCACAATCGAATAGGATAAGCATCAAGCTTTATAATTGCAATTGGAGCAATTATAAAAAATATCACTATAAAAGAAAAGGTGTTCTCTTTTGTAATTATTTTCATCCTAATCCTTCACCCTGTTAAACTTCAATGCTTTTAACATCCATGTTGGTAATGGTTTTAATGCATCGCGTTTACGTAAATCCAAATACCAGCCCAATTTTTTCATGATTGGAATTTTCTTTGTTTCTACAAACTCTATTAATGCACCATCTGGATCTTCGATATAACTGAAATGACCTGCAGCTTCACCCATGTCAAATTTTTCGCCACTATCAACAGTAAAAGGATGTCCTTTGGAAGCACATAATTCTTTCATTGCTTTTTGGTTGGTAATATCAAAGCATAAGTGAATAAATCCTTGGTCGCCCCAAAAACGATTTTCAAATATTTTGCGTGGTGTGCGGTCGTATACTTTTACTAATTCAATTTCACTTTCGCCTAATAGTTGTGAAAATGCACCCACTCTTGGTTTGCTATGTTTTAAAAGTACTCTGCGAACTTTGTTGCTGCCGCTTGGTAAATTTTTAAAATCGTCAAACACCCCTTCTTTATCATACACAACTGTGTCGTATCCTAATATATCGGCATAAAATGCTTTTGATTTTTCGATGTCCGAAACGCCCACCATCATTCCGGCTGGACCACCTGTTAATTGAAATCCTTTGCCAAACCATGAATTGCTTTTTACAACTTGAAACAAATTTTTCCAAGGGTCGCGCACATAAAATGTATCATTTCCAGCAGCATCCTTTGTTAATTCACTAACAATGTTTGCTTTTTTTGCTTTTAGAAATTCATACGAACCTTTTACATCGCTCGTTTTCATTCTAGCGCAATAGAATCCTAAATCTCCAACTTGTAATTCGAAGGAACAAGGTTCTGGTGTACGGCTGGTATATTGCCAAATTTCGAATCCACCGCCACCTTTCATATTGATGGCAAGTATTGCATGACGCATGTGTGGTTTTCCGCCTGTATAGGGAAGCATTAAGTTCGCTTCAGCAGCTTCTTCAAAAATAGGAATATCCATTCCAAAGTTTTGACGGTACCATTTAAATGCTTCGTGAACATTTGGTATTCCTATTCCTACTTGTTGGATTCCTGCTATCGTTGGCTTGCTCATCATCTGTTATTCTGGTTTTTGTTTTCGTATTAATTTTGAAAATAATTTTGGAAAAAAACGTTTTACCCAAACGGCTCTTAATTCTTTTCCTCCAATGAATAATTCTTCGGTATTATTTTTTATTCCCTTTAATATTTGTTTCGCACATTCTTCGGCACTTACCCCATTTGCTTGGCTTTCGTCCATTTTGTTGTGAGTGCCACCATCGCCTGTAACTGCATTGATGGAGATATTGGTTTTGATTTTACCAGGACAAACAATCATTACTTGAACATTGTCCTTGTATATTTCCATTCGTAATGATTCAAAAAAACCATGCAATGCGTGCTTGGAAGCAGAATAGGCAGAACGGAAATAAAAGCCAAATTTGCCAGCAATGCTGCTCATTGCAATGATGTGTCCGCTTTTTTGTTTTAACATCAATGGCAATACACTTTTGGTAAGTGCAATGGTTCCAAAAAAATTAACCTCCATTATTTTTCTATCGATATCAAGTGGAGTGTCTTTTGTTAAGGCGCGCTGACTGATACCACCATTATTGATGAGAATGTCTATGCGTCCGAATTTTGAAATTACCTGTTGGGTGTATTCATTAGCTTTACTCGTATCTGCTAAATCGATTGGTAAAATAAGAACTCGTTCATCCGTGAGTTTTAATGCAATTTTAACGCGTTCCAACTCTTCTTTCCTACGAGATGATAGCACTAGTTTTGCCCCTTCCAATGCAAAGGCATTCGCCAATGCTTCACCTATTCCAGAGGATGCTCCTGTAATCCAAACTACTTTATTTGCAAATGTGCTCATTGGCACAAAAATAGCTTAATTTTTTATACTAACTTTGTATTCATATAGCTATGAAAAAAATATTTTTTATTCTAATTACTTTATTTATTGTTGCTTGCTCATCAGAAACAAGTGTTAGTATTCCAGATACGGTGCTTTCTCAAGAGAAAATGGCGAAAATAATGGTAGAGGTTCATCTCTTGGAAGCAACATTAAATATGAATGCCCCTAATCCAAACAATGCTAGCATTACAATGCCAGCTGATGCTATTGTACCCAATGCCGATATTTTTAAAAAACAAAATATCAGCAAACAGCAATACGATGAAAGTTTTCTGTTTTACACACAACATCCTACTTTACTAGTAGAAATATACCAATTGGTGTTGAATGATTTGAGTAAGATGCAAGCAGAAGTGATGAATGAGAAGTAATTAGTTCAAGTCGCTCAAATACAATTTGCAAGTATCGTTAACGGATTGTTCTACAGGGATAAATTTAAAATCGGGAAATTGATTCATTATTTTTTGATTAGAGAATCGGCTAATGCGATGTGCTGAACGAGCTGTTTCTTTTGTTATCAATGGCATAGACCCTGTAAGTAAATGACGAATTTTTTCCATCCTCCACGCAAATCCACTTAAAAATTTTCCAGCCTTAATACTTGGTTTCGGTTTTGAAAAGCCGGTATGCATGATGTCAAAAAATGTTTTGTAGCTAATATTTTCTGAATTCAATAAATAACGTTGATTCTTAATATTACTATTCATTAATTGAATCATCAATGATGAAACATCACGCACATCTACAAATCCATTGATTCCATCTGTATAATACTTTATTCCTTTGTAGCCTTTGGTAAACATGTTGGAACTACTTTGTGTCCAATTTCCAGCCCCAATAATCAATGAGGGATTTACAATAACTACATTTAAGCCTTCTTCGGATGCTCTCCATACTTCTCGTTCGGCTCCATATTTACTTATTGAATAGTTGGAATTGTCGGGCGATGATTTCCAGAAATTTTCTTCAGTAGTGATATTGCCGTGTTCGGCTCTTCCAACAGTTGCAATAGAGCTAACATGGCAAAATTTAGTGACTCCTTTTTCGAGCGCTGCATTTACCATATTCGCAGTTCCTTCAATATTGATGCGCATCATTTCTTCTTCGTGTTGTGGCTCAAATGAAACCATGGCAGCACAATGATACACTTCGGTTATCCCATTTAAAGCATCTAATACAGCATAAATGTCTAATAAATCGGCATCTACCCATTCTATATTTTTAAGCAACTCATCCGTATTTGAACTGTAATAGCTAAATACTTTTTTTACATTTGAAATATTGCTTTTTTCACGCTTAATAACACGAACCTTTTTACCCGATTTGCATAAATCGTATAAAAGGTGTGATCCCACTAAACCTGTACCGCCTGTAACTAAAATCAATTTGCTTTTATTTGTGTGACTACAAAGGTAATTGTTTAGTGCTAATTCCATACCTTTGATACGTAAAACTTATTCTGTTTGAAAAAATCGTTTTTATACCTTTTTTGTTTTCTACTCATTTTAATTGTTGGTTGTAGCAAGTGCTCTAAAGAAGCACCTAAGCCTGTTGTTTTGGTTGAAAAGCCCGAAATGGTGAATGAGGAAGTGAATAAATTGATTGCTGATCAATTTGAATCCATCGATACATCTGTTTTTATGAAAATGGAAGCGGATACCCTGTATGCAACCAAGTTTATTTTTGAAACCTATCAAAAAAGTAAATTTAGCTTGCTATGGACAGATAAAGGAAATACACTTCCTCAGGCCGATTCGCTACTTTCATTGTTAACTCGTTGTGATGAATACGGTTTGATTAAAGATGATTATCATCTTTTCAAAATTGATAATTTATTAAAAACAAAAAAAGACAGCATTAGTAAGAAATTCGATGCTGTAAAATTGTTCAAAGCCGACATTCTGTTGACAGATGCTTTTTTTACGTTGATGGTTCACGCTTCCAAAGGTCGTATGAATTCTGACAGCCTTGTTTTTGAATGGCATCCCGAAAAATTGGATACCAATTTGGTCGAATTGTTTCATTATAGTTTTACTAAAAATTGTTTTAAAGCAACTGTTGATAGTATTGAGCCTAGAGATACAGCTTACCAAGCTTTAAAAATTGCATTGAAAAATTTTAAACTTGAATTTAAAGATGTTAATTGGGATAGTTTAGCTACACGCGAATCCGATTCTTTAACATTTACTGATCGATTAAAAAAGCGATTGATTGCTAGTCATGATTATTTTGATGAATATTCAGGTAGTGATTCAATAAAGTTGGTAAAAGCCATTAAAAATTTCCAATGTCGACATAATTTGATAGAAGATGGTAAAGTAGGGAAACTCACATTTAAAGCCTTGCAACGAACAAAAGACGATTACATTAGACAGGTAGAAGTGAACATGGAGCGCTGTCGTTGGAGAACTTTACCTAGTGATAAACAATATGTATGGGTTAATATTCCAAAGTACGAAATGAAAGTAGTAGAGGCCGATACCTTTGTTATGAATTCAAGAGTAATTGTTGGTGCACCTAAAACACAAACACCTTTATTAAAAAGCTCTATTCGTTATTTTATTATTTATCCTTATTGGACAGTTCCTTTCAGCATCGCAACAAAGGAGATATTGCCAATATTAAAGCGGGATACATCGTATTTAAGACGAAAAAACTTTGATGTACTTGATGGGAATAATAATGTTGTAGATGCTTCAAAAATAAAATGGAAAAAATATTCTAAAACGTATTTTCCATGGAAACTTCGTCAGCGAATAGGTGATGATAATTCACTCGGAATATTAAAATTTAATTTTAATAACAAGCATGGTGTGTATATGCATGATACGGATAATCGAAAATTATTTGGACGTGAAATGCGCGCCATGAGTCATGGTTGTGTTCGTTTGGAGAAATTTATTGATTTTGCTGGATTTTTAATTCGGGATGATAGTGTTAAGTATCCGATGGATTCTCTAAAGTCGGATTTATTAAAAGAACAACAAAAATATGTTTACATGAAACGCCCAGTGCCTATCTATATCACTTATTATACTGCTGAAACGCTAGCTAACGAGTCGTTGGTGTTTTTTATAGATATATATGGTAGGGATGAAAAAATGATAAAAATACTTTACAAAAATTAAAGTACTTTTGTACTGTACAATTGTGTTGAGAACTAAGAATTATGGAAAGCAATTATTTTAGAATTAATAAAAAAGAGTATTGTCATATTACGGACGAATATATTTTCATTTTTAATAGCAAAGAGCCACATCGTATTCCTTTAGAGCATAAGCTAGGTGAAGGTTGGGGTATTTTAAGTGTATTGAATTACGTATTCTTCTTTTTAATTTTTATGTATACCGCTTTTTCTGTAATGTATTATGGTTCTGGCTTTTTTATGAATCCAATCAATTATGCCGCTTTGTATTTATTGTACTTATCAATGAAACGAATTATAGATGGTTTGAATAGTAGTAGAACGCCAACGATTAGTCGTAACAAAATAAAATCATTGGTATTCAGAACGCCTAAATTTTCTTATCCACGTTTGGTGATTTATTTCGATGGTCCAGAAGGAAAAGTGTTGAAACGAATAATTCCTGTTTTGTACAAACAAGAAGCATTGCCTGTTTTGAAAAAATTAAAGTTGGTAGAATAGTTTTTTGAGAGGAAATTGCTTGTCGCTAATCTTCTTGTTTAATTATATCCCAAATCAAATCGCCTTCAAAGCCTCTTGATTGTGCATATTGTGCAGCTTTGTAGTTCCTTACTTGAATTTTTCCTTTGGAATTTTCTTTTAATTTTTTGGAAATCACATCCTTTAATGTATTAATGTATTCTTTTTCGTCTATTTCAGCCAATCCTTTTCGAATACAGTAGTCAGATATTTTTCGTTTTTTTAATTCAATTTTAATTTTCACTTTCCCCCATTTTTTAATTCTGAATTTGCCGCCTGCAAATGCTTTTGCAAATCGTTCTTCATTTAAAAAATTGGTGGAAATTAAATCAGCAATTATATTTTCTACTTCATTGCTATGCAATCCCCATTCGTACAATTTATCACGCATCTCTTGCTGACAGCGTTCTTGGTAGGCGCAGGACATCTGCGCTTTAATTAAAGCTTGGTTAGGAGTTAATTTTTTTTTAGGTTTCTTTTCTTCGAACATTTTAAATTAACCCTCTTGCTTTTAACTCTAAATATTTATTAATGGTATTAACAGATAAGTTTTCTGGTGCTGTTAAGATGCTATGAATGCCATATTTTTCTAGCTCTTTTACAATTAATCTTTTTTCATAAGCAAATTTTTCTGCAATGGCTTTGTTGTAAACCTCCTCGGTTGTTTTTGCTGGAGTGTCTAAAAATGCTTTTAATTCTGTGTTTTCAAAAAAGATAACGACAAGTAAATGGTCTTTTGCTAACCTTCTTAAATACCTTGATTGTCGCTGTAATCCAGATAAGCTTTCAAAATTGGTGTAGAGTAGAAGTAATGCACGCTGATTAATTTTGGTTTTTACATTTGCATATAAATTTTCATAATCAGTCTCTAGGTATCCTGTTTTTTGATTGTAAAGCAGGTGTAAAATTTTATTGAGATGTCCACCTTTTCGATCAGCTCCCAATATAGATTGCACTTTGTGGGAGAAGGTAATAATTCCTGCTTTGTCGTGCTTTAACATTGCAATATTTGATATCACTAAGCTTGAGTTAATTGCGTAATCCAATAGACTTAACCCTTCGAATGGCATTCGCATGACTCTGCCCATGTCAATAACCGAATATACTTGCTGTGCTTTTTCATCTTGATATTGATTCACCATCAATTTGTTTTTACGAGCAGTAGCTTTCCAATTGATTGTTCGGTAATCATCACCCGAAACGTATTCTTTTATTTGATCAAATTCAGAGTTGTTTCCAATTTTACGAATACGTTTTACGCCAATTTCTGTTAAACGATTAGAGATAGCAAGTAACTCGTATTTACGCATCTGCATAAAGGATGGATAGACCGGAACCATCGCATCTTGAGAGAATCGAAAACGTTTTTGAATTAACCCAAGCGGACTTTTTACATAAATATTGACGGCACCAAAATGATACTCGCCTCTTTTTGTTGGGCGAACATCGTATTGAATAATTTTGCTTTTACCTGAAAATAATGTTGTTTTGAATTCTTTATCCCGTGCTTGAAATTGAAAAGGCAATTCATCAATAACTGTTATTCGTGTAGTGAATAAATAGTTGTTTTCAATGCTTATTTGAACAGGGTTTTCGTCTCCATTTGATAGTTTATCGAGTGTATCTCTTCGAGCAAAAACACCATTTTTGTTTGAGAAAAGAATTGAAATATCTGTAATAATTAACCCTGCTATAATTAGCAAAATAATTTTTGCAATGGGATATAGTATTGGAAAGAAAAATCCAAATACAAAAAACACAACAATTCCCGCTACAATATAATATAGTAAGTTTGAAATGTAAATCGATTTTAGAAATGTCTTCATTCGGTTAATTATCTTGGAATTTCTATTTTTTCAATGATTTGCTTGATAATTTCAGTTGTAGTTAATCCTTCCATTTCTTTTTCAGGTGTCAGCATAACACGGTGCTTCAATACAGGAGTTGCAACAAATTTAATATCATCAGGTGTAACAAAATCGCGACCTCTCATTGCTGCAATTGCTTTTGAGCTCGTTAAGATGGATAAAGAGGCACGTGGAGATGCACCTAAGTACAAGGCTGAATTGTTTCGGGTTTGATTTACAATCTTTGCTATGTATGAAATTAAGTTGGCTTCAATGTGTATATCTCCAACCTTATCTCTGTAGTGTTTTACATCCGAAGCATTCAATACATTGTTTACGCTTGTTAAGTCGATTGAATTTTTGCGAACATGATAATCCGAAATAATTTTTGTTTCATCCTCTAAACTTGGATAGTCGACTTCTATTTTGAAAATAAAACGATCGAGTTGCGCTTCTGGTAAACGATAGGTTCCTTCCTGCTCAACCGGGTTTTGTGTTGCTAAAACAATAAATGGTGGACTTAGCTGATACGTTTTCCCATCAACTGTTATTTGTCGTTCTTCCATTGCTTCAAATAATGCAGATTGTGTTTTTGCAGGTGCACGATTAATTTCATCAATCAATACGATGTTTGAAAAAAGTGGCCCTGGTTTAAATTCAAATTCAGAGGTTTTAAGATTGAAAATACTTGTTCCTATAATGTCTGATGGCATTAAATCAGGAGTAAATTGAATACGAGAAAATTGAACCGACATTGTTCTTGACAATAATTTAGCGGTCAATGTTTTTGCTACGCCCGGAACACCTTCAATTAATACATGCCCATCGGCAAGTATCGCTGCTATTAAAAGCTCAATCATTTCGTCTTGTCCAACAATGATTTTATTGATTTCTGTTTTGATATTACTTACAGCTTGCTGTAACTGACTTAAATCTATTCTGTTTTGAAAAATGGGTTGTTCCATGTTATTTTATTTTCGGTTACTTGATTGGTAAAATTCTTCTATTAATCGGTTTAATTTTAATAACTCTTGTTGGCTGATGCTGTTTTTTGATTCAATATCTGAAAAATAATAAAATAAATCATGTATTTTTTGTTCTTCTATTCCTGATAAATTGCTCAATCGTCCAATAAATACATCATCGTAAATAGTGGTTTTTAGATGGAATGTTTTTCGAACATGTTCTAAAAAGTAATTTATTTTTTTACTTGCAATGTTTTTATGATTCCCTGTTTGGTAATAAAGTGTTCCAACTGTTTCTACAAATTTCATTGTAGTATTTTGTAATGGTTCAACAATTGGAATAATCCGTTGTTTGCGTTTTATTCCAATAAGCATAAATACAATGATTGAAACAATACTCAAATAATAGGCAGCTGAAAGTGCGGGATTGTTGAATATTACTCTCAATGGATTTTCCTGTATAACATTTCCAACTTTATAATATTCATCCCAAATAATGGATTGATTTGGTAAATAGGATAAGGATTTAAAAACATAAAAACTATTGCTTGCATTTACGAAATTATAATTTGTATATACTTCAGGAACAGTGCTTATTAGCAGGTCTCCTTTGCCAATTTTAATTTTAACAAAATTACTTTTATTAATTCCATTTATTCCTAGAATTGTTGCTTTTGAAGTATCAAAGGATGTGAAGTAAGAATCTGTAACTCCTTTTGAATAAATGTAACTTGTTTTGTTTTTTAGATAAGGCGATACGAAATTGAGTTTGGCTGTGTCGTATTGCTTGTATAAGTTTTTTATTACTGTTGAGTCTTCGGATAAGTCAGAGTTGAACTCTATATAGTCATCCGTTTTTAGCTTTAGCGTATCGGCAAATTTTCCAGAAAAATAATTGGCTGCAATAAATACAGAATTGCCTTTTTCTACAAATTTCAATAGTTCTCTTGTGTCCAATTCGTCAGGTGTAAACGATTCATTTATAAAAATATAATTCGTTTTTTCATAATTGTCCCAGTTAAGTGTATTGTATATAGGTGTTTTACTTTCTTTTATTGTTTGGGACTGAAAAACAGATGGAAGCATTTCATACAATGCTGCAGTGCCATAAGGCATTTTGTCTTTTTTTACATATGATAAGCTCCAGTTAATTGGCTTGGGTGCAATTACTTGTAGCGCAATGAGAAGCGCAAAGCAAAGCACTAAAAAAAAGATGTATTTTTTATTTCCTTTTAACATTATGCTTTGAATGCGTTAAATTTTGAAACGGTGTTTTTGAAACTTTCTTCACTCAATTCGAAATCGCCATACCATATGTATTCATAAAGCAAGGCAAGTTCATTAAATTGTGCACTGTATTTACTTTTTGCTAATTCAATGGTGTAATCGTTATTTGTTTTATCGATTTGCCACTTGATTAAATTTTTATCTGTAAGTTCTTTTAATAATTTCAGAAAATGCAGTCGCACGGCTTTTCGATAATCTTTATTTTGAATTGCTTTCGCAATTAACTCTTGAAAATTAATTGAATGTATGTCCTCTTCAAATTCTTTGAAATCAATTGCAATGCTTGCGCTTTTACCATAAAATAGGGAGCGAATATTATTTTTGATGAGTAAGAAAATGATTAAAACAATTGCTGCAGCTATTAACAAGTATTTTAATATTCCAAGTCCTATTTTACCGCCATTGGAGTCAAATAAATCATCCACCATACGCCAAAACCATTCTTTAAAACGCTCCCATGGCGTTTTTGGGGCAGGTCCAACTCGGTCGTAAATATAATCTTCATCGCTGAGCATTTTTTGTAATTCGGCAGATGGAGGAACTTTGATTTTAATGTTAGAGCTGTCATTTTTTACAATAACAACATTAGACGTGTCTGTTGAACAAATCCCATTTGCGCTATTTGTAAGATAAAACAGCAGGAGTAGTAGTAATCGATATGTTTTAAAATTGCTCTTCAACGTTTTGTTTGTTATCTTTTCCAATATCGTTAATTCTCTCAAGCATACCCAATCCTTCTTGTTTTTCAAGTAAACTGTAATAATGAAAACCAAATACTAGATGATTAAATGAATTTATTACAAAAGCAAAAAATCCACATAACGTATAAATTAGTATGTAGGTAATGGATAATTCAAATGATTCTGTTTCGCTATTTGCCACTGGTATTAGTTGTTGTATAGCAGCATAAATAATAACTGGAAGTAGAAATAGAATTCCTATAACGCTGGTTATAATGTTTGTGCATATGGCGATTAGCCATGTCCACCAAAAATTATCATGTCTTACTTCTTTTGTTTTTTCAAATGCCGACAAGGCTCCACCTTGATTTTTTATAATCACAATAAAAGCGCAGGAAATGCGCCAAAAAGCGTTGGGTCCGAGTATTATTATGGCACAGAATATTGCAATAAAAAACAATATTCCAATCCCGATATTGCTTTTTGAAAATGCTATGAACAATGCACCTAGAGCAACACCAAAGATTATGATTAACAGTAAATAAATAGAGAAGGATTTTGTTATGTTTCCTATGTTATTAAATAATTTATTTTTAACATCTTTAACCGTAACGTTTCCTGGACCTTTTTCATCATACACAATCATAAAGCTGTGTGTTGTACATATAATTGTGAGGTGACTAATTACTAGGAATAATTTGGATGCGAAGTAATGCCATGTATATTCATTCATCCTATATAGTCGGCCAGCTCTCACTAATGATTGTTTGTAAAGTATTAATGATTCGTAATAGGCATCTAATAAAGCGCTTGTTATTAATACAGGACCAGCAATAAACAAAAGTGCACCAAAAAAAGGTTTAAAGTTTTGACGAAGGAATTTTATGGAAACATTAAATGTTTCTCCAAAATCTCTCGAAACTAAAAATTTAATTTTTCCTTTATCAGCGTTCATTAATAGCTTGTTGTGGTAGTTTCTTTACTTGCAATAGTTCCTATTTCATCAATTCGTTCTAATAATCCATCGCCATCTTTTTTCTCTGCCAAACTATAGTAATGAAACCCACAAATGATGTAATAAATGCTGTAGATGAGCTGAACGCAAAATGTGCAAATCGTTGCAACAATAATAAATGGAATCGATATCTCTTGTGTTTCATTTTGGATGTTACTAAACATCAATATCATTTGATAAATAAGTTGTGGAAAAGAGAAAACAACACCAATTATTCCAACCGCAATTGCAGAACAAACAACAATTACCCATGTCCACCAGAAATTACCTTTCATCACCCTGCGTGTTTTGCTCATTCCTGATGTTATACTCGAATTATCATGCATAGATGATAAATAGAAGGCAGAAAATTGCCACATAAATGGTGGTGCAATTATTAGCATCCCTATTACAAGTAAGAATCCCATAAGTACGCCTAATGCAGGATGAATCACTCCAAATAGCCCAATGATTAATGCTATAATAATAACTACAATGATAATAAGTAAGGTGTATAAAAAGAATCCTCCAATTATTTTACCAGCATTTTTGAATAGAATTGCAGAGACATCACTTGTCTTAATATTTCCTGGTCCGTTATTATTATATGCAATCATGTATGCGAAGGTTGTACCCAATAAAGCTAAATGACTGAATAGGCTCGCAAATATGAAAAGAAAATAAGTTACCCCAAATTGTGCAAATGGATCAGGATTATTCAAAAAGTTTTTGGTAGAGAACATCGTTACCGCTGTAGATTGGTAAAATGCTCCACTAATTGCTGCAATAAAAATTAGTGGTCCAGCAATAAAAATTAATGATTTGAATAACGATTTAAAATTTTGACGTATAAATTTTACTGAAACGTTGAAAACTTCACCAAAGTCTCTTACTTCCTTAAAGTTAATTTTTTCTGTGCTCATTTTCTGTGTTTATAAATTTATTGTTTTTGCTTTATTGTTTAACCGAATGGGGTAAATGATAAAATACCAAATAATAAAAGTGAGTGATCCTACTATTATTGTTAAGCTAAGCCACATTGGCATCTGCGTATATCTTGTTACAAAGCTTTCTAAAAAACCTGCAGCAATAAAAATCGGCACCAAACCAACGGCAATTTTTACACCTTGTTTTGCTCCTCTAACAAAAGATGCAGTTCTTGAATACGTACCTGGGAATAAAAAGCTATTCCCTAATGTTAAACCAGCACAGCCAGCAATGATAATTGCGGATATTTCCAATGTTCCATGAATCCAAATCACTAAAACGGACTCGAAAAGTAAACCTTTTGTGTAGAAAAAGTATTGAAATGCTCCCAACATAATTCCATTTGTAAATAATAGATAGCCAGTGCCTAACGAAAAAAATATTCCAAAAGCAAAGCAGAGAAAAGAAACATAGATGTTATTTACCGTTATGCCCAAAAACATATCTACTTCATTCATTTTTTTGTAAACAGCCATTGGGTCGCCTTTGTCAATATTTTCCAAGGTCATGTTTACATACGAATCACCCATAATGAGTCGAACAAACGAATCGTCATATGCAGATGATACGGCACCAATCAATACCGCAATAAAAAATATCAAAAAAGCATATAAAAGTTGTTTGTGTGAATTTTTAAAAATAAAAGGCAATTCATATTTCCAAAAAGTAATAATCCTTGATTTTTTTTCTTTTTTGTTTTTGTAAATTTCTTGATGTACACGAGCAGCAAGTGAATTGAGGTATTGTGTTGTCTTCGCTTTTGGGTAATGTGTCTTCGAATAGGATAAGTCGTCCGTTAGCTGGATAAACAAATCGGCCATTAAATCTGGATCGGAGTTGCCTTTTGTTGAAATAAGATTTTCAAACTGTTGCCATTTATCGGCATTTTGTTTTAAAAAAGTAATTTCTTTCACTTATTATTTATAATTTGCTCTTGTGTAAATTTATACAAATATTTGTTTGATGGATAATATTAAAATACAAACTACTCAAAATGTTGATATCGAATACGAGGTGGCAAGTATTGGCGACCGAATTTTAGCAACATTGTTAGATTACCTGTTCTTTTTGGCGTATTTCTTAATCATAGCTGTTATAGCTAGCTTTACGAAAGGAGCATTGTTTGACAGCATTGCTTTAGTTGTTATACTAATTTTGCCAGTTTTGTTTTACGATTTAGTGTGTGAAGCTGTTTTTCAAGGACGATCATTTGGTAAAATGATTATGAAAATAAAAGTTGTAAAGCTCGATGGAACGCAGGCAAATTTTGGTGCATATCTGTTGCGTTGGTTGTTGCGGATTATTGATACGCGTTTGTTTTCGGGAGTAATTGCATTAATAGCAATTGTTATTAATGGCAAAGGACAACGAGTAGGGGATATGGCTGCAGGAACTACTGTAATTAAAATGAAACAGAAAATCACATTAAATGATACAATCTTAAATAAAGTTAAGTCTGATTATACAATTGTTTTTCCTGAGGTTTATAAACTTACAGATAATGATATTGATATTATAAAAGATGTAATGCGTGTAAGTTTAAGAACGAATAACTTGGGTGCAATCAAAAAACTAGCGCAAAAAACAAAAGAAACTATGGGTGTTACTGTCAACCTTCCTGATACTCAATTTCTCGCAACAGTTGTCCAGGATTATAGTCAGTATAGTTTTGATAAATAAAAAAAAAGCCCCTATCAAACTCTGGTAGGGGCTTTTTTACTAAAATTTAAAATTTAGTCCAGCCATAAAATTTGTTCCTGCTTGTGGATAATAAAAGTTTTCGGTTGTTCGCTGTCCTCCATAAATATACCCCCAAGTATAACCATTCGATTCGTATACTTCATTAAAGATGTTATTAATCGAAAGTACAAAACCTATTTCGGGAACAATTTTAGTTTTTATCGAATAATTAATTCTGAAATCGTTTACAAAAAAGGCATCTAATTTTCTATCGTTATTTGATGTATTATCTAAATACTGCTCACCAACATATTTGCTAATGAAATTTAATTTCAGATTTTTTATTGGTTCAATTGTAATGGTGCTTGATCCAATAACATTGGGTGAAAAAGCAATGTCTGTTTCTGAATAAAGAATGCTGTCTTGTCCCCAAGTATCATAATTGTCAGTATATTCTTTGAAATTTTTGATTTTGTTTTTACTCAATGTTACATTTCCTGTCCATGTTAACCATTTGAATGGTTGAATTCCAAATTCAGCTTCAATACCTTGACGGAAACTATTTGAAACATTTGTTCTTGTATAAGCTCCTACATCATTTATTTGCCCTGTTAATACAAGTTGATTTTTGTAATTCATTAAATAGGCGTTTAAACTCCACATTGCGATTTTTGCTTTGTGTTTGTATCCAATTTCAATATCATTTAATGTTTCATGTTTAGGTCTGCTAGTGGGTGTCGATTGCGTATAATCATCTCTACTCGGCTCTTTGTTGCCTAAGCTATACGAGGCGTATACGCTAATGTTTGGTTTGATATCATAGTTCAAACCAATTTTGGGATTGATGAAGTTTAGATTAGCTGATTGTTGGATGTTTTTTAAATTATTATCAAATCCTAGGAACGAGTAATTTACTGTTCTGTATTGGATGTCAGCAAATAAATTTAGTTTGTCTATGATTAAATAATTCACTTTTGCAAAAACATTAAAGTCAGTTTTGTTAGCCGTGTCGTTGTAATAATTTTGGTGCAAAGTGCTATTGCTGCTGTATTGTGCCCAAATGATTTCACCAAAGTGCAATCCATCGTATTTATTCCATGCGCCACCAATTGTTACCGAAAGATTTTTATGATTGTAATAGTTTAAGGAGAATGTTGTCCCATAAAAATCATTGTCCAACCATCTTCTTCTAACAAGATCAGTTGTCGTGATGGTGTCAGTTCCAATAATTAAATCACTTAATCCATAATTTGTGAATGCTTGTGATTTTTTAAATTCTTCATAATAACCTTTTCCTTTTGTGTAATGTAATGCAATGTTTGCATTCCAGTTTCTGTTGAACTCATGTGCAAAATGAAGTTGATAATAATCTTGTTTGTAATGGTCCACCTGATTTTCATAAGTGTAAGGATTGTAATTTCTATTTGTTGAATTTAATAAATTAGCAGCTTCTGCTGCATCTAATCCATTGTTGCTAATGTAATTATTCATCCCTGCTGCATCTCCTTTTAATCGCGATTCAGGAATTCCATACCATGCTTGATAGGTTTCTTCTAGTCCCGAAAATGTAATAAATTTTATAATATTTTTTTTACCATAATAGGCTCCAGACAGATAGTATGATTTTAAATCGGATGATGCTCTGTCAATAAATCCATCAGAGGTAATTTTAGATAGTCGTGCATCTACCGTAAATTTATCATTGATTAATCCCGTTCCAGCATTTACGGTATTTTTTAATGTATTGAACGAGCCGTAGGATGTATTATAACTTGCGTATGCTTTTGGACTTAATTTAGTTGTTTGAATATTTAAACTCCCGCCAAAAGCACCCGCACCATTTGTTGATGTTCCAACTCCACGTTGTATCTGCACATTGTCGATGCTACTTGCCAAATCGGGTGTGTTTACCCAAAATGTACCTTGCGATTCGGCATCGTTAACTGGTATTCCATTAATGGTAACATTGATACGTGTTGCATCTACACCACGAATGCGAATGCCGGTATAGCCTACACCATTTCCTGCATCCGATGTGGTAACAACAGATGCTTGTTGATTTAAAAGATAGGGTAAGTCTTGCCCTAAATTTTGTTCTGCAATTTGTTGTTTGTTTAAAGAAGAATAGGCCATTGCCGATTTATCATCAACGCGTGTCGAAGATACAATCACTTCTTCCATTAGTAATGTGTTTTCAATAAGTTCAATGTTGATGATTTTGTTTTCTGTTACCAAAATGGTGTCTGTTGTTTTTTGAAATCCAAAAAGCGAAGCATGCAAAATGTATGTCCCCGGTTTTAAATTGTTAATTGTGAAACTACCATCACCTTTTGTTTGTGCTGTGATAAAAGAATTTTCAATTCCAATGATTACCCCCGTTTGTGGCTCATTGCTTTTTTTGTCTTTTACTGTTCCTGAAATGTTGAATTGTGCTGATGCGAACAAAGGCATTGCGCATAGGAAGGCTAGTGTTTTTGTTTTTTTTAAGTGAAACATTTTTATTTTTTTTATTTTGTTAAACATATAGCAGCAAAGGAGCAAGCAGCTACTATTATTTTAACATTCCCTATCCCTACGCAGGCATTATCCTGATCAGGTGCATAAATACAGTTGATGAGCAACAGTATTTATTGGGTATAATCTCAGCCTTCTTTTAAAAGAAAAGGAGGCACCCCTTTATGATGGCACAAAGCTATAAATTAATTTTTGATTCGGATAAATAATTTTCGATTGCAGCAATACAGTTGGTTAAACGAGTTTCATTTACCCCCTTTATTACAGCATAGTTTGCTTTGATGGATTTTAATTCTTGTTCATACCAATCAAAGAAAAATGTTCTGCGATTTGGATTTTCTCTCAAAGGGTCTGGTTCCCATTCTAAATCAGGATAAGTCAAAAGAAAGAGATCGTACTTGTGTTTAATAATAGTGTCGGAAATAAATGTTGGACAAGTATTAAATACGTCCATACACCAAACTTTGGCATTTATAAATTCCGTATCAATAAAAATGAAACTGTTTGCAATTTCAACTAGTTCTTCTTCCTTTTGTAATTGTTGTTTTGAAATTTCAACGATATCATCTAATGTATATTTTCTGTTAATTTCGGCAAGGTATTCACGCGCATATTCTTTCACCCAAACAGTAGTATAGTGTTTGGCCAGTTGTTCGGAAAGCGTGCTTTTTGCAGTGCTTTCGGGACCAATTAAGGCAACTCGTATTCGTTTTTTATTTTCTTTTTCCATGAAAAATAACCGGCTATAGCAAGAATGGTGTATACGAAATAAAGAATTGCAATAAGATAAAATCCTCTCTGGGCATACAATACAATTGCAGCAGCATCAATCAACATCCAAAAAATCCAATTTTGCAATTGTTTTTTTGCCGTCATCCAGGTGGCAATGATGCTGAATGCTGTTATAAATGCATCTAAATAGGGGAGTGCTTGTGTCGAATACGTGTGTGCAAAATACCCAAGTGGAACACCAATAATGGTAGAAATAAAAATTAAAAAAATGATTTTCGAAAAAGGTATAGACGTTATTTTTAAAGCTTTTTTTTCAGTGGAGCCATATTGCCATTCATACCAACCATAAAGTCCTATTAGAACGTAAAAAACTTGCAATCCGCTTTCCAAAAATAGCTTTCCTGTGAAGCATAAATAAATTGAAAATAAACTAGATGCAATTCCAAATAACCAGCACCATTTGTTTTCAACTGCTGCTAAAACAACATAGATCATTGCTGTTACAACAATAATCCATTCGGTTAGGCTTGTGTTTTGGATGGTTGATAAAAGAGATGATGAAAGTTGATGAACGTCCATTGGTTTATTCAACTTTTATTTTTAAAGATTGACATCTTTCAACCACCTTATTGAATTCTTCAACAGGATTTTTGCTTTTCCATAAAGCGCTGTACAATACCATCCCAGCAAAGCCGAGTTCTTTTACTTTTTCAATTGTATCAATACTTGTTCCTCCTCTTGCAATTATTTTTTCTTTTGCTTTTGAAAGAGCTGATTTAAGGCTGTGCTCGGTAAATCCACTTTGATATTTACTTGTTAAGCTATCGAAGATTGGACTTAAAAAAGCATAGTCGTAATTGTATTGTTTTTTTATTTCTAACATACTGCCAATGTTTCCATAAGATGTAGTTATTTGTATTGTAGGATGCCTTAATTGAATTAAACGTATTGTTAGCCAGGTTTTAAATGTTCTTTTACGGTGTGTTTTTGTTAGGTGAATACCTTTAAGGCTGTGTGTTCTTGCTAATTTATGATGGGAGTGTAATACAATACGATTGTGATATTGATTGGGGATTTGTGCAATAAATTCCTTCATTGCCTTTGTATTTAATTTGTGTTTTCGAAGGTGAAATGTTTCTAACCCCGCTTCAAAAAGTCTGGTAATAATTAATGCTTCATTATCAATTGGAGTAGAACTAGAGATAACAATGATTTTCATTTTCGTTTTTTTAGAATGAATGGACAGCACTTGCTATTTTTTTGATGAGTGATTCATCTTTCTCTGCTGCGTTTCCAACAACAATAATATCGGCACCTGCTTTACAAGCATTTTTGGCTTTTTGAACAGTATTAATTCCCCCTCCAACAACAACTGGAATTTCTATTGCTTTTTGAACAGCTGTTATCATTTTTTCACTTACACAATTTTCAGCACCACTTCCTGCATCCATGTAAATCATTTTTAATCCGAGCATCTCACCTGCCATAGCTGTGCATACAGCAATGTCTGATTTGTTGTGAGGGATTGGATTGGTGTTACTCATGTAAAGTGCAGATGTTTGTCGCCCGCTATCAATAAGCATATAACCCGTTGATAAAATTTCGAGCTTGCTTTTTTTTAATTGTGGTGCAGCAATTACATGGTTCCCTATTAACA
>Ga0208626_1000135_pt1 | contig 32288 bp, 30 predicted proteins | sample LakWasMet10_HOW4_2_FD_183860 | JGI IMG/M metagenome (GOLD analysis project Ga0208626, IMG submission 183860) | Freshwater sediment methanotrophic microbial communities from Lake Washington under simulated oxygen tension - Sediment Metagenome... | ecosystem: Environmental > Aquatic > Freshwater >... | reverse complement strand
CATATCATTCCAAAATTTTAAGTAGTTGTGGATGAAACAAAAGCTACAAAAAAAGCCCTCTGTAAGGGCTTTTTTTGTTTTAATATTTGCTGCTTTTTTAAGAACTAAACCTTTGTAGGTTCTCTTCTACATCAATATTTCAATAACTGTAAATCAATAAGTTAACTCTATAGTAAAGAGACGATTATGTAGATTTGTCTCAAATTTCTAGATAATCCTACCAATAAACTAAAGATTAAGAATGAAATATTTTTATTAATATATAGTAAGCTCATACATATTAATAATAATTAAAAATTTCAAGAAGTCATATGCAAAAAGCAGAAGCTGACCTAGAAGCACGTGTCCATAAAGCCCTCACCTTAGCTTTCCCTTGGATCGCAGATGAGTTAGAACATCAGACCCACTTTTCTGTCAGGCTAGGGCATTCCACGGTTCGCGTAGATGGACGTTCGGCTGAAACGTTATCAGGTCGAGCGGATATTTTGATTTCTCATAATAAGAAGCCATTGGCAATTCTGGAGCTTAAGCGTGAAGATATAAAACTTACAAATGATGATATACAACAAGGATTATCATACGCCAAGCTAACTAATCCGATGACTCCCCTAGTTATCGTTTCGAACGGCAAAGAATTACAGATTTATGATACTTATTCAGGGAATGAATGGGTTCCCATAGAGAGATCTGCATACGAGCTGCAACAACTACTTGAAAGCTCGATGAAAGTTGCTACATCAAATTTGCGAGACGCCATCCAAACGCTGATGAATTCAAATCAGCAACATTGGATTAGTGCTTTTCGAGATGTCACTGCACAACTCATCTTAGACAGAACTGGAAACTGGCATGATCTGATGGCACCTTATGTGCATGACTTCCTTATTCCGCGTATTGTTACTGAAAATACTTTAAATGCCATTGATGATAATGAGCGTGTTATTGTCATTCACGGACCTCCACTTTGCGGCAAAAGCAATGTTTTGCGCGAGCTTTGCAACAAAGCACGAGAAAAGGAAAATTTTGCAGTATTAATGTTGGAACCGTCTGATGATGGCGTCTTCTCTGCATTATCAAACCAACTTTCTAGTTTTTTAGATTGGAGCCTTTCTGCAGAAGATGCCCGCGACTGGTTGCGGCGTGTATCTAATAGAGAAGATGCGACTCTAGTGGTCGCATTAGATGGGGTTGACCCCACACATACAAAGGCAATTGCCGATTTGAACGAACTAGCAGGACATCGCTTTGGTTCTTCACTACGCTTGATTCTAACGGTAGATGACAGTGTTCTAGAAGCCGTTACAAAAAAACCTAATGGCCGTGAACAAACTGTTCTAGGTAGGGAAATGTATCCAATCGCAATAGAGCCTTTGTGCGATATTGAGTTTAAACTAGCTTTAAGGGTGTTAGCTAACAATCGAATTCTATTGACCCCTGGTGGAGAATCAGTAACAGCACTAAGGGAGCCATGGATTTTACGAACGTTGGTACCAAGTTATATCACTGAACTTCAGTCAGACCAACTTTCTAATAAAATGGTCCAGCTTCCCCCGTTACTTGATATCGAATCACTAGAGCAAACAGGAAAAGCATGTGCCGTAGATATATCAACTCAAAGCAATTTGAGACTGGCTGCCAGCGCAATATTAGATGAATACATTGAGTCAAGGTCTCCTGCGGCTGTTATTCATGGGCTTACTACTTTTGCTGTAAGTCACAAACGGCTTGAGGAAGCTATCGGTGTAAATGGGTTACAGGAATTGCGAGCGCGCGGTTTGCTCAAACGTGTGATTAACTCAGCAAAACAACCAATCTGGCATGTGCGTATTCCAGCTTTAGTTGCTACATATGTCGCAATTACTCTCGAAGAGCGGATGAATGAATGGGGAACCCCAGAGCAAGTTGCCAAGCAGTTGGTTAATTTGGCAGCTAAACTCCCATTGGGTGAGGTGATTGTCGCTTCTGCAATTGTGCAGCACCTTACATCACAATCCGTAAAAGACCCGCTTGAACTCTTGTCTGCATTACACCAACAATCGCCCACGACCTCTTCACTGGGTCCAGGGTCTAAGATTATCTTATCCTACCAAGACAAACAGCTTAACGCTACGGTCGGCCCAGACGGCAGCAAACTTATTTTATCTATAGAAAATTCAACTGTAGAAATTGATATAGGACCTGAGTTATCTAACAATAATCTTCTCGAATATGGGGGATGGCTCATTCTATCCCATGTCGCTTGTATGCCTATCGGCTTATTATTGGACAATAAAGAGGAACCAGCACGAATAGATGAAGTGCTGTTATTTGAGGTTGCTCAATCACCAGTTATTTTGTCCCGTCCGGATGGCCAACAAGGGTTCAAAGAGGTGATTACCCATGATGTAGATGGGCATGGGTCCATGGTATGCCATCAAGCTGGTGTGGTAGAACCAATTACTTGGTCTTTGATGAAATACTTTATGAACCGAGGATCAGATGCTGAACCTTGGATAGACGATGCGATTTCTAATGGATCGCTGCCAATGCTAATGCGAACTCATATTGCACTAAAACAAGTCTCTAAAATATCTGACGAACGCGGTATATGGGCTAAGAAAATTTTGTCTTCGCGCGTGGCCCCTGAAATTGCTAAGTTTCAAATGCATATTTGAATAGCTTTGCCTAAATAGATAATTGTAGGTAATACATATAAGAATTAAAAAGGTATAACTATGGCCACTGAATCTGATTTACGGTATTCAATAATTGGTGCAATTAAGCATTATTTTTCAGAGCAAAAATATGGCCACCAAATCTCAAAAAGTAAAATTGTTAGCCATGCACCAGAGAATTCTGCACAAACATCAAATCTTGAAAGTTTTGGTCGAAAACCATACGACTTGGCAATTTTTGTTCCTTCGACTGACGTAATTTTTCTCGAAATTAAACTTCTTGTTGAAAATAATAAAGTTAATCATTGGGACATGAAACAAGTCGTCGCATTAGATACGGCGGGGAAATTTAATGTACAAATACCATTTGCATATAATTCGTGGAAATGTTCACTAACATCCTCTAAAGATGAAGAAAATTTATTGCAAGAAGTTCATGTAAGAAATGCAATAGATATGAGGTCGGTAATTCATAACCCTCCCATGAATCCCGCAATTACATTAGAGGAGTATTTGAAAAAATCTACTATTAGGAAACATTCCAAAAAGCTAGTAGATGTATTGGATAGTGACGCAGATTTTCTTAGTATTTTTAATAGCATGCCAATTATGATTTTGACTAACTTCAATGATGAGTTATCTACTCAACTTTTAATTGATAGGCCGCCAAAAAAATTGCTGCAGTTTATGAAAGATGCGTATAAGTTGGACACAAATGAACGAGAAGCTTGGAAAATAAAAAACCAGAAAAAACCTTCAACCCTAGAACTTGGGGAAGCGATTTTTTCCATGAAAGATAAATATTTAAATGAATTAGCTTTGAATAATACTTATGAGGCTAGTAAACCTAAATTTAGTTAAGGTTCTCAGTGTAGCTACTCGGCAATCTCTTCGTAATCCTCAATTACCTTGTCAGAAAGATATGCGAGATGCTTCAAATCACCAATATCTTTAATGCTATCGTATGATAAATATGTGCACATTTCTTTCAGTGCTCGTCCCTCAAGTAATGAAAACACTGGACGCTGAATCTCTTGAATTACTTTGTCTCGTTTTATAACAGGCGCAACAATATGTAGACGAATATTAATATTTGGTTGCAAAGCAACCAAATCAGCCATTCTCAAAAGGCCGGAATAAACTGAGGTTGTGTGTTCAACTTCAAAAGCCCTAACTATGGAACGATTTTTCAACCAGATGACGTCAATCTGCTCAATGGTTTTGATAGTACCGGAGTCATAACCCAATGGCAGAACATCAATTAACTCACCTTGTGCTGGAGTCCAAGCCTTAAGTACACGACTTCTATCAGCTTTTGGTAGCCAAATTGTAAAACCCATATAAGTACCAATTTTGGCAAGCAAAGCTTGAATTTGCATTGATTCTCTAATTTCTTCAAGTTGCTCAACTTCACCATCAAGATCATCTTCAACTGTAGGAATTGTGACGTTAATGCTTTTATCGGTTAGCTGAACAGTATGCTCACCCTTCCATATCGCTTTCATGTCTGGCGAATAACAAAATCTTGTTATGGTTCTAGCAGACTTGTCTAAACCGAGTGAATGAAATCCGTCAATTATTATCTTGTTGGTGGATACAATACGTGTACCAATAGACGCTGTATCCCAGTCAAAAGGAACCTGTAATTCTAAAAAATCAATCACTCGACGGCGATCGTTAAGTGAAATCATTGAAAGATTGTTTACAGGATCATATGCAGCCAAAAAAGCACCAATTGTATTGCCGCTAGGCCCAGTTAAATTATTCTTTTGACCCTTGTTATCGTTGTATAGCTGATCAATTAAGGCAGCTTTGCGTTCAAGATTATTTTCTTGAAAAATATTGGTTAAGAGTCCTGCTAGACTCTTATTAGTGTGAAACTCATTAAACATTCTTCGCCAAGCGCCTTGCGGCACCATGGCTTTGGCAACAGCCTCGGCATCTTTTGTATTTCCTTTTCCATTACGGTCCAGGATTTTTATAATTTCATCGCACTCGGAATCAGGTATTACTTTATTGTCACTAGACAAAATTTGATCATTCCAAAAGGTTCTAAACCGCTGGCTTTGTAACTGCCATATTTGGTCGTTAGCTACGGAATCGTATATATCTAGAAACTTAGGAATTAAAGTATTTATATTTGCAGATGCTATATTGTTCATCAGTAATATCTTTGATAAATTGGCATGACGTATTGTGGTGAATTCTTAATAAATATAAGTTTTTTTGCTTTTGTTGGTTTCAATGTGTTCCCCTTGCAAACTCAATAATGGTACTACACAGTGTAGCAAGCGTTGGCGAGCTTATTTGTTGCTCATGTGCCATTGTTAACCATTCAGCGATAAACAAATCGTTTTTCTCCAAGCCGCCTTCTTGAGCATAATTGACTCGAGCAGCGTCTGTATACCTACTATAGTTATCTCCAAAGTCTGCTCTAATCATAGATGTCAGATTGGTCTCCCAAATGACGTGATTGTTTGCGATTACATGACTTGTAGGAAAAGCTGGATAAGTAGCTCCAAGCAAAGAAATAAGAGCACGATTATCTTTTTCGTGTTTTGTACGATGATCCGCTCTTTGCGTATCTCCATCCGCATCAAATAAAACAAAGGCTGGTAAACCTAATTCCAAAGAAATAGCCAATGGTTGTATGAGTTTGTCTTTTCCATTGACTGGGATCAAATGACACCCCAGTCTTCGAAACTCTGACCATAATCCAGATAAATGTAGCTGAGTAGTAATGTACGAAACATCCTCCAACCCTTCAACAAGAATAGGTATGCGAGTAAAAAACATCTCCGCAATACCAGGCTGAAGTGCTTGATGTATCTTAGCAACTAAACCATCATGTGCTCGGTTCTGATCATCACCAAGTGCCTCTCTAATTCTTGAGCACAGACCTTGGAAAGTTAAACTTTTTACGGTTGAACCAGCATTCGTATTTATCCTCCTAACGAGTCGGGTATTTTCAAAACCTTCCCCACTTACAAATAATGGGGAGTGTGTTGTCACGATAATTTGATTATTACCCGTAGCTAATTCACCAAATACATCCGCGAGATGCCTAGCTTGTGGTGGATGTTGATATAGCTCAGGTTCTTCACAGCCTAGGATCAATGTTGGGGCATCTGGCGCTTCTGAACTTGCCAGCTCCTGGAGCAATGCAAGAAGATAAGACCTTTGCAATCCATGCCCCATGCGCGAAAGACTTCCCAGGAAGTCACCTTCCCCAGTTTTAATGCCAGCAATCGGTTGCTGCAATATTACAGATTTAGCTGGGTCGGAAAGCCACTCCATACCTAGGCGAACATTTGGATGTGCCCATGATTCCAATCTTGTTTGTAAAGCACGGGAAATTTCTGTAAGGCTTTCTTGATTGCGGTCTAAAAGTGCTTGATATCGTTCAAGAGTCTCTGTTTTAAGAACATCAAGTTCAGCATCAAAATTAGTTCTAGTTCTTACTGCTCGGGCTATGAGTTTCCCAAGAGCAGTGTTTTTAGATTCAAGACCCTCTTCACCAGCATCTTTAACTGCTGGCACGTAGACCCACTGTATGAAAGACGCCAATTTCCCTGTGCTATTAATTCCATAAAAAGTGTCCTCGCTAGGAATAAGTGCGCATTGTTCTGGATGCGCAGCCTCGTACCTGCGTAATGCTTCAACCTTATCATCCTTGGATCGTACATTTTCGATACCTTGGAATTGTTGTTGAAGCCCCTCATATATTGGATTTAGCTCTGCAACCAGAGCATTTGCTTTTATTGCCTCGAAGAAAAGTCGAAAGGCTTGTATTCCCTGTCTTTGGCCAAAGTGTCGAACTTGGCCATATCCCAAGTCATGATTAAAAACAGCCTCAGCTGTTACAACCAATTCGTTTTGACGCACATATGCGCCTAATTCTTCTTGTGCTAACTCATTTAACTCGTCAAAAACAACCGTTATTCTGATCGGGAGTTGTATGTTATTAGTAAAATAATCTTCGTCAATTAGTTTAGTTACATCAGTTGCTGAAGAAGCTTTTTCTTGAAAAAATACATTGAGTGCAGCAAGTACAGTAGATTTGCCTGCCCCATTAGGACCAGCAAAACAAGAATATCGATTGAGATTAATAGTTTCGTCTTGAAAGCTTCTGAAATTTTCAATTCTTATTGTTTTGATTTTCATATTTTTGATCTAAGAAATTTACAGCGACATCATTTAATATCGTTCAAGCCAAGACTTTAAATCATTAAAGTCTTTAAGGTCCAATTGGTTTTCCATCATTTTAGCTTCTTTAATGGCGTCGATTGAGAAAAAGCTAGTGGTAACAATTATGCTTTTAGTTGCTTTTCGAATGTTATGAACACCAACAACTTCTCTGATAACTCCTACCCCGACCTTATTTTCTGGGGCATACCTCTTACACTCAATATGAGTTAAATAACTACTTACGGCATTTCTCACATAGGCAATGATGTCTCGCCCACCGTCTCTAGTAGCTTGTGTGATTTCGACATCAAACCCTAAGTCTTTCAAAATACTTGCTACAAGCTCTTCAAATCTCCTAGGAGTAAGTTCATATATCTTGTCTGGATACCGTTTTAGATATTTTTTGATTTCATCATCTAAAGTGGTAATTATCAGATTGGTCTTGTCTTCATTATTTTCTGTAGGCTCGGAATACAGCTCTTCTCTAAAAGCACCCCTTATTTCAATGAGAGTTGCGGCTTCAGAAAGCAATGTTATTGCATCATGTTGATTCTCTAAACTTATTTCACCGTTTAAATACCTATAGACACCATCTTCTTCTTTTGAAAGTAATGCATAAGACCAGTCATTATCAATTGGATCTTTTACTATCACTCCTACGATGTCTATTTCAGTGCTACGAAACCATGCATGCTCCGGAAAAATCCCCATACGGGCAATCTTGAATGAGTCAAACTCTTCCCTAGAAATTTCTATAAAGCTCATATTTTTAATGGTTGATGTTTTGAGTATATAAATCGTTGTTGGTAGGATGTATTTCTTTAATTAATGTTAAGCCTTATACATACAACCCATCCTGTATATTACCTCTATATTTATAATTGCGATGCGGTATAAATTTAGGAGCTGATTTATGTCAGTTACTCGCGAAAAACTCTATGATGAAATCTGGGCAGAGCCCATGACCAAAGTATCAAAGCGCTATGGGGTTTCAGACAGTTACTTAGTCCGAATTTTAAAGAGCCTCAACATACCCAGACCGCCCAGAGGCTATTGGGCTACAGTAGCTGCCGGCATCCATCCTGAAAAACCTCCACTCCCTGCAGCAAATCCAGGTGATGCCATTACGTGGTCACGCGACGGGCAAACTGAGTTCGCAACAAGTACTGCAGATGAGTCTAAAATTACCCGTTCAAAACGAACTGCGCGCCCTGCTATACATGGACTAGTGAGAGAGGCGTACGAGCATTTTAAAAATGTACGTGATTCTAGTAGCGCTTATCTTAAGCCTTATAAAAAGCTAACTATTGATCTGATTGTTTCAAAAGATAAGCTTGAACGTGGGCTAAGTATAACAAGTCAGTTTTACTTATTATTAGAAGCGCTTGGTCATCATGTACGTATTGCACCATATGGCCAGTATATACATAGAGCCGAAGTTGATGAGCGTGAAAACACAAAGCCACAGCGTTATTATTCAGATCTATGGAGTCCATATCGCCCCACTGTTGTTTATATTCAAGATGTAGTGATTGGACTCACCATTTTTGAGATTAGCGAAGAGGTTGAACTCGGTTATTTAAATGGCGAATACATTCCAATTGCTCAGTATTGGCAACATCCTAAAGTTAAAAATAAATCTGTACATACTTGGACCACTAAAAAAGATATACCTTCAGGACGATTATGTATTCAAGCTTATTCAACCCACCCTGGTACTAAATGGCTTAAACAATGGAGAGAATCAAAGCCAGGGGAGTTTTCAAAAACATTGAAATCAATAGTGAGTGAACTATGCAATTCAGTTGATGAGATATCACATGCCACACAAATTGCTAAACAGGAAGCCGAAGAGCGTCAGCGGCAATGGGATATTCAACGTGAAAAAGATCGTCGTGAAGCTGAAGAAAAGAGACAAGCTAAAAACCTTAAAGTTAGTCGGGATGAACTTTTCAATATTATTGAGACTTGGGCTGAGGTTAAACGTATTGATGAGTTTTTTAAAGACGCTCACCTTCGTACAGCTGATCTATCCGAAGGCGACCGCCAAATTATTGAAAGTCGATTGACGGAAGCTCGGAAGCTATTAGGTACACTAGATGCACTTGAGCGCTTTAGGATGTGGAAATCTCCTCAAGAGCGCAATTAATAAGTTCTCTTTCTGTTAGATTTCATAATCCCAGTTTCGAAGCCGCCCACTCCTGAGCTGCTGCTTCTAACATTTCTTGCCAATTCTCAAAATTAGAAATTGAACGGATGTATTCATCCCACTCCGTATCAGGAATATTTGCAAAATCCTCTTGAGTGTCGACTTTAAATCCGCTGGCGTCAAATAGCTCATCTGCAGATACAAATTTTGTATTTTGGCAAATGAAGTTATCGGTTAGCAACTCTGACACCGGAATCGAATGTTCCCCATCAAGCTCTTCAGCTCTCTTAGCTAAATCTTGTAACTGGTTTTGTAATTCATCAAGACCTTCAATTTTTAACATCGCGATTCCCTTCTGGATTTAGAGTTTTGTTTTGCATTCTGCCAATTTAAATACTGTCTCAGACTTACTTTTAATGCCTACAAGAATTTTGTCATCTGCAATAAATGCAATCTTTCCAACACCTTCAATAGGACATGGGGCTTTAGTGTACATTTCTAGGTTATATACAAGGAAACGTGCTGAATCTGATACAAAAGTACCGTAGTTATTAGTAATTTTTTGTGATGAACTATAAATTAGTCCAAGAAATATGATGAGACTTACTATCTGTACTATTCTAGTAATTTTTAGATAATGTATTTTATTATTCATTGAATATCCAGGAATCAAAAATCTTTTGAAGTCCTCATCATATATATGAAACATTAGGATCAATGGGCTTAGAACTAAAATTGCAAAGTACAAGAATGCGCCTATACCTACTACTAACAAGGGAATCATTAATACCGCTAGTATTACTTGTGTATGTGGGAAACTGGATGGGTTAACACCGGTAATATCATTTACTACTTGAGCTGATAAGGCTATAGCCACATTTGTAAATATTGTTAATAGTAAGAGCAATATCGCTTTACCAACTAAAGTTTCATATATTTTCTTGTAGGTAGTTAACAAATCATAACTTATAGCTGATACCCAAGTTAACATTAAAATGCTTAATAAAACCTTATCGAGATTCGGATTAATTTCTTTTGGAAATATCAAATAAAACAGCAAAAATATTGCTGTGTTGAAATACAGCTTTTGATTTGTCTTTAATAATTCATAGGTAGCCAGGGTGGAATTAATGGTGCCTTTAATTAGCTTGGACAGCATCATTCTCCTATTTTTAATTTGTATATTCCGCATTATTGTTTTATCCAAGTAATGAATCTTGCCCACAAAAGCTGGATATATGATTTATTTTCAGCGAACTCTTTTTGCTGATTAATATATTCAATTTGTTTAGCTTTATCTGCAGCATCCCTAGTTCGCACATGTTTAATTTCTTGTTTTGACATTGCATTGGCCCAAACTACGCGATTTTTACGAATATAGTAATGTGATTGGCATTTAAAGCTCCAATTGCCAATCGATGGGCGTAGCGTTACGGTATTACCTTCTTTACGGATTAACCACTCAGCAGGGCCCAGGGGTGTAACAACCTCTTCACCACATCCACAGCAGCATTTATGCACTACTATTTTGTACTGTTCACATATGTACAAATGGCCATCTAGCAGCTGCTCTGGTATATAGTCAACATACTCTGATATGAGCTGTGTTTGTTTCATTCTGCCTCTGTCCCTACCATTTCATCTCGAGTAAGAGACTGTGAATTAATCGAATATGTCGTATGATGAACCTGGTACAAATCTTGGTAAAAACCGCAAAACTTTTTCCATTTAATTACAGCTAATGCAGCATTCAATGCATTCATATCAGCGACTTGAATATTTTTACGATACAAGTTGTCTTCTAAATCTTCTGCCATCGGGACATGTTTTTGAAAATGATCTGATTTGTTAGGTGTGCTCATCGTAACCCTGCAGGTACCGATTAAATCTTGCGCTTCTGGCCCCATCATTAAATCCATTCCTACATCAATAAATGGAATCTGATGGTCATGAAGATAATCGCTTATCAACTTTCTAACTGGTCCTTTATCTACGCATAAGAACACAAAACTAAATCCTGCTAGCTCGCTAATGTTTTCTTCGGTTAAGTCATCAGTGTGGGGCACTATATCTTTACGCATTAAATCGTAAATCCGCTGATAGTACTCAACTTTTGGTAATTTTCTTGCTAAATCTTCTATTGATGCTGCACCTGGCGCTCTAAATGCATTATGTTGAAGAAAAATATCACCATCAAATAAATGTATTTCTTTGATGGGCGTTTTTGCAATTAAATCAAGTACATAAGACCCTGTACCACCTAATCCAATAATCGCAACTTTCTTCATGGCTAGCTTTGCTGATAAAGCTATGATATCTGCTCGGCTAGAGGCCGAATCGTGATACCTGAAAACTGAGTCTTCTTCTACAGATGCAATTACGTTATGTGTACAAGCTGTAGCTGTAGGATCAATGACCTTAGCTTCATTTGAAATTACGTTTATGTAGTTTTTCATTTTAGAATAGTAATCAGGGTAGATCTCGCCATTTATCTTGCATGAAAACCTATGCTGTACGTCAAATCCCTCCCAAAGTTGCTGAGCTCTTGATTCATTTCGAATCGCTTCAATAGGCGCACCAGTTGAGTAACAAGGATACTCACCAGCGAACCATACTTGATGATTCGCTTGCGGCAAAAGCTCACCAGCATTTTCACTGATATCAGTCACAACAATGCCTTTTTTGACTTGCCTATTTGAATCGACGTAAGGAACGGAATGAATAATTAAATATCCGTTCTTTACCTCAACTTCATAGCCATCGTCAAACAGACGCTTAATATCTGGATTAAGAGCGGCTTGTTTTGGAGACATTGAAGCTCATCCCATTTTTAATTACAACATCTTGCCCATCAACCAGCGTTCCATCCTTACCATGTGGATTCGCATAAGCTACTGTGTAAACAATATTGGCGTCCGGTTGTTCATCTGGATAAGCTAGTTTAACAACCTGCTGATAGGTTAGTTTGTGGTCTGTTACTTCGCGCTTACGTCCATTAACGATGATGGTGAAAGTTTTGTCTTTATCTTTTGGTTTATCGTCTGCTTGGTTCATTACTTTTCCTTTTGTTATGTGCGGTTTGAATAGATTGTTACAGCTTATTTGTCAGTGACATATTGATTAATCCATGCCCATGCTTCCTTGGACAGCCATCCGGCATAGGAACGTACAACCTTAATGACCAACAAATTGTCATTGTTATCGAGATGCTTCCGGAGTCTTTCCGATAGCTGATCTGGGGTTTCGCCTGTGTAGATCAGCCAAGTTGAGTCAAGGTAGTGCCACCAACTTGTGGACTTTTTTAGTTCTTCATACAGGTCACTGTAGTTTTGACCTGCCTTGTTAAGGTCGTACGAAACGCAGTAAACAGTCATAGCCCCTCCCTGTAACTTAATGCATTTTGTGAACTTTCTATCATATTAAAACCCCTTTACATCTGTTTAAATTAAACTGTTTAACCAGAGATTAAAAAAAGGAATTTCTGGTTAAGGGGATAATAACAGATTTATTCTGATTAAATCAATATATTTAATCAGAATTACTTTATCGCTTGATATACGTATTCAATACCACCAGATTCAGCAACTTCTTCTGATCGTAAAATATATCCTTGGCTTACTAATTTTTTTAGTCGAGTACTAGCGTTTTGAACACTCATATCGAGATCTGCTGCAACCTGAGATGCAAGAACATAATCTTTACTCAGCACGTAATCTAAAAGTTCTCGCGTTGCACTAGTAAGGTCGGGACCCAAAATTTCATACTTGTCACCTTCCCAAACCATAAGTGGCTGATCTTTTGCATCAGCGGCATAATTCCAGTTATCAAGTATGTCCTTATTTTTGAATTTTTCGATGTATATTCCTTTATCTTCACGATAATGCTTAGCAACAGACACTAAGCTTTCTCTAGCAAATGAAGCATCATTCGCCTCAATACCTGCTAAAGATATTCCAATAACTCTAAAAGTAGGATGTGCATCGATATAATCGACCAATTGGCGGTAAGTTTCTTTTCCAAGAATATTTCCGAACAAATGATCTTTTTTAGTAAAATCAATTAGATTAATTACTGTAGAATTCTGTTTCATTTTTTCAGTTTAACGAGAGTTGTTGAGTTTCGTCAAGAAAAAAATCAAAACAAATGTGTGTTCCTAATATTCTAGCTTTATCTAGTTCATACCAAAATTTAAATAACTCTCCGTTTTTATAAATAAACTTCACCTCAAATGTTTCTTGGCGCACTGATATATTAGCGTCGAATTTTGCAGCATGGGCATTACTGCTGCTTATTCCTAAACCGCGTTCTTTAATTTTTGTTTTACTGATGTGCCCATCCAAAAATATCTTTTTTAACAACAAAACATCTGCATTAATTTCTGACGATTCAATTTCCTTCGCAACCAAAGGATATCGCTTATCTAAAATAAGCTTTAAAGGTTCTACAATGCCATTGCCACTATCCGAGATAACCGTTTGAATATGCGGGGTTTTGCTTTGAGCATAGTGCTGCAAAGCTATAAAACCTGGAAGAGGAGACTCTGAGTGCTCACTTACATTCCAAAACAACTCACTTAAAATTGTGCTTGCTGCTGCTGAATACTTCTCACCTGCTAGTACAACAAAACGCTTTTTTAAATCTACGGGAATGGCATCATCGGGCTCAAGTATATCAATTGCACCAAACTCAATAACTTTCTCACTATTGCCCTTATAAGTTTCTGCTGTAGAGGTTTTTGGTCGCCTAGGCAGAACTTTGATATCGGTGCTTATGTGTTCAAAAAATCCCATCCTGTTTAAATAATGTAAAGTCGTAGAGCATTTTGTAAAGTCTAAGATTACGTTTTTATTTTTATAGACTAATTGATTAGCTAATGCCATTAATCTCGCAACAGCTTCTAACAACAAATTACAGCCTTTAGGTATTAAAAAAATTATCGTTTCTGTTTCCGAATCTAGAGGAGACTCAAGTTTTGATAATGCTTTTTCAAATTTTGAGCAATCAATCCAACAATCTGTTGCGAACTCAATATGAAATTTTAATTTTTTTAATGTCCAACGATACTCTTCGTCTACTTTGAAAAATTTAGTGTTTTCATATAAAAAAGAATTAATTTCCTTTTTATTGAGATCTAATTCTTTTGCTATATCTTTCGCTTTCCAGCCTGGATTATCAAGCAGAGCTTTTTCTATTCTTATATGCATTTTTTAGAAAAAAATTGATTAATACCCTATTAAATCACCCTTTAATACTTAAAAACATTAATTTATTAAGTAAATTTATGTTTTTAAGTTTCTAGATTAAGAGCTTTTATTGCAGATCATTAAAAATTGCTTCAGCGGCAAGTTTAGCTAGCTCATCTTGATTGCCTTCGAGTGGTTCAAGTTCAATGCCATCTGTACCATCTACATACATCGGACCACCTATGTCATCATCGTAGCTAGAACCATTTTCATGAATTGCAAAATGATGATCATTAGTTAGATCATCTCCGAGTAGCTGAGATAAATAAACCCAAGTCCAGCAGCGAACTAAATCTTTACTATCAAAACCCTCTATCAAATCACGCATAGCATCAGAATTTCCTCTTTTTGCTGCAATTGTTAACCAGTGATGCTGGTCTTTACTACGCCCTAAGTTTTCTGCTATTTCAGCAACACTCATCGGATCTGCAGCTACATTCCGATAATCGCCTTCAAAGAAAGAAGATTCATCAAACTTTTCTGCGAGGTCTAATAGTGCCAAATCACAACCTAAAGAAGCAGCTTTGCGAAGATGGTATTCATATCTGTTTCCGCTAGCTTGCTGTTCTTTATATTCGAGGGCCCAAGTTTTCTCGATATCGCTCAATTGGCGACCAGCTTGCATTTGCTTAAACCAATAACCACTACCTACCTGTTCGTCGTCTGAAGAATCCTCATAATACAAGGCTAGACAATAATTTGCCCATGCGTTTGTTTCAGCCGCGATGAGTTGATCTATATCATCATCGACAAAGTGATCGTTCTCTCTAAGCTTGAGTGCTAGCTTAGAAAATGTGAGTGTGCCAAGCCCTTCTTCCTCAAGAATTGCCACTAGTTCTCCGGCTGGAAATGCTTGATATCCAAGTAAATTAGATCTTTGCAGAATCAAATCCTGATTAGCTGTAGTTGGATTGTCCAAGTTAGTCAGTATGGCAACACTTTTAAGTGAGGCGTAACTATTGAAGCCAAATGCCGCTGCAAGCAACTCATAAACATGAGTAAGCTTGATAGGTATATTTGTAACGTCTTTAAGTTTTTGGTGTGTTAAATGCACGGTGTTCTTGATTGTCATGATAAAACTACCTTTATAAATATTGACTCTGGGTAGCGCACACGTTTAAAACCCAGTGTCGATTTATAGGGTTAGTTTTACATCATTTAAATCAAGTAATTTGAAGTGCCGATTTTTACTCGTGTACAAGTATGGCTGGCACCTTATATGTATATTAGCGCACGAGTTAAGTTTTTGTCTAGCAAAGTCGAAACAATTCAGTTATGAATCCCAATCAATTGCACGAGCAATTTTAAATGGAATGGGTTCACATTTTGTACAAACTACAGATATTACTTGCGAACTTATAACATTTGCTCCAAATATTGGTTGGCCCCAGTTTTGTTCTGTGTCCATTTCAACAAATGCAAGATGAAAACTTGTCATTAAAACAGGCCCATGACATCGTGAGCATGTTTCAGTTGGACCAATGTCAGGAAAAGTGGCGTGAATTTTTTCACGTTTAAGAATTTGATTACGATGTTTTTGTCGACATGTTATAGAACAATATTTAGCAATTACTTCAGCACCCATGATTTCAACTTCAGGTATGCGGGGAGTATCGTAGAAAATTGTGTATTCGTATTCTTTAGTTACATCATAAAGTGGTGAGCGAAATGCTTTACCGCAAGAATCACAATAAAAGCACTCACCATTCCATTCATTATCTTTCTTCATATATTCTCACAATAAAGTAGTGAGTCGACCAAGCACAGTAGACACTTTAAAGCCTCATAACACTTAATCTATGCATCGCAACATAGATTAGTACCATCTATGAATTTTGTAGTTTAAAGCGTCCTGCTACAAATTTCTTCAATGACCTTTAGTAGCTTCTGTCTCAATATATTAAAATTGTTTGCGGATTACATTAGCAATGCCAAGAATCCTGTAAATCATGAAGAGTGTATTCAATTATCCAGGTTTGCTCTTCCAGCCAGCACTTCATTTTCAGCCAGTCATCCAGAGCTAATGTACCAGTATTAAATTTACATATAAATCCTGAAATAGCATTTGAGTTCTGGTCACCGCCACCGCCAAAAAGCCAGTGGTTAACTTCCACAAACTCTATCAAGTTATCAAGAGCATCGTTAAATTGAACAACGTTTTTATTGAAGGTTATGTCAACGCTAAAACCATACTCTGTGAATTCTTCAATATGTAACTTCTTACAAAGTCTGCGGCTGCGAGGTTCTAATCTTTCTAATGGGCTAAGTAATCTCATTTGGCTAGGTGATTTCTAGTAATCGAACTATTACATACTCACAAAATACACATAAACTTTCTTTTATGTACTGCGACTTGCCTGATTACTCCAAACGAAATTTAATAGCTTCAATCGGATCAGGTGAGCTAATCGGGAAACTCTTCGCTTCATAACTTTCAATTAAAGTTAATAAAATATCAAAAGTGTTGCCTTCAGGCGTGTTTGGCGCAGGTTCGTTTTCGAAGAAGCTTGATGCAAGCTTTAGTGCTTCTTGATAATCATTGTCTGTATGAATTGGTTTCATATCCATTACTTCATCTCCACAGTGAGTGCATCTATCCAGACTAGATTTTTTGGATAATCCACTTCAATTTCTCTTTAAATATTATTTGCGTCCACATATTCGCAAACATGGATTAATCCATGAATTGTTCTGATGTAATCTAGCGGAATTTGCTGATTAAACGCTGAGTTTGGGGATTTAACCCAACTTTCAATAAGCGAATTATCTTCGCCAATTATTCTCACTAAAGAACTATACAGCCTGACGAAGTAAGATGACAGCTCCCATGCTTTCGAATTTTCGGGGATGAAAAATGTGCCCTTTAGCAGCCCTGAAGCCTCAGAATGGCTGAATCCTAAAATCAAACTGATATCTGCTGGACTAAGTTTCATTCTACTCGCGGCTTCAGTAACGGCTTGGGTTAATACGCGTGCCCGATCATTATTGTCTTGTAGTTTTACCCACATAAGCTGCTTTCGTTTCAGATAAAGCTTACTTGCCCAGCCCAAAACTAGAATTGTCAGCACAGCTATTGCTCCAAGGACAAACATTGCCAATTCACGCATCGCTATTCCAATCAAATTTCGATCACTAATTCAGGATTGAATGTTACATTTTCCTGTTTTCCTTGATGAACATAGCCGCGTGGATTACAAATAACACGCGTTCCATTCGCCATGTAATCAAAACTGTCATGGGTATGTCCATGGATCCACAAGTCACTATATCCCAGTAGTTCATCCAAATTACTTGCAAAGCAGGCACTCAAAATATCATTTTTATATCTGTCTGCGACGGACTGCATTGATGGAAGATGATGGGTAACTACGACGGTTTTAACGGAGTTACTTTCTTGGGTAAGTTTAGTTTTGAGCCAATCTATACTTTGATTACATAACGCTGCTGCATCAGTTGGTGTAAATGGGACTCCGCCTTCATTGATCAGACGAAAGTCGTTAAGCCCATTCTTGCCAACCTCCATTGACGCGGCCTGTTGCTCTACTCCAAACAAATTAAAATCGGTCCATAGCGTAGCGCCTAAGAATCGTACATCATCAATCACAATTTCATCGTTATCCAGAAAATGCACGCCAGTTTCTTCTGCAGCGTCTCTGAGCAAACTCTGCACAGCCTTGCGGTCTCCTCGATAAAATTCGTGGTTGCCAGCAACATAAATAATTTCAGTATCTGGTCATGTGGAACGAGCCCAATAGATGCCGTGATCTTTTTTCCAGATATCACCAGCGAGAATAACAACATCCACTTTAGAGGCTGGTGGTGGTAAATTTGCAAACTCCAGATGCAAATCACTTAATACTAATATTTTCATGGTTAATTAACTTTCTTACATCGAATCAGATAATTCCAGTGCAATTAACGGAGCTCCATCGGCAATCCTTCTTGATCGCCCGCCTCCATAATCACACGTTCGACTTTATCAGTCCTCAAATAAAGCACTTGCCTGCCTTCGTCAATCCCTGGGCCAGAAACCGGTTTGATGAATTGCTTGTTTAGTATCCTGATGGCCATTCTTGGCGATACGCCTAATCTTTGTGCAATTTCAGTCGTAAAAATGTAATTCTTTTTAAAACTCTCAACTTCTGATCGTCTAATGCGTTTGCCCCCGTGTGGCTGACCATGCAGTAATTCAGATTTTAATAAATGTAGATTCACAAGGTTATAGGCAGCCTGCTCATGAATACTGAGCATTTTTGCTGTCTGCGTTATAGTTAACCAAGTACCCTGTCCCTGTATGGATTTTTCTCGCCAGGCTTTGAGTATCTTTTCTGGAAAGACCCAACCACTTATACCTATTGCGCCTTCTAAGATGTTCACTGGTTTTAATTCGGAAGCTTTTACTGCGTATATCAAATTGACGATATCTTCAGCTGTCCACGCCCAGTAACGCAGAATATGACTCAGCGATACGCATCCCTCATCCGGAATACAAAGCCTGGGGATGTCTTCTGCAATATCCAGCAACTTATTGACCTCGAAGCGTGACACAGTCCATGGGGAAGAAGATGACGTACCTGTTTTGTGTGCGGTCGGGAAAATTAATCGCAATATCTGCCGCGTCCGCTTCTTGCCTAATCCTAATAAGGATCGGGCCGTCTCCATATCAATTTCACCTGCTAGGTTGTGCTTAATCAGTTCTATACTTTCCCTTCTTACCATCAAGAATTCGCGGTTTTTCTCACTGATATAACATTCCCCTTCAATAACGCCTTCATTAATTAAGTACTTGAGTCGTCGAATAGAAATACCTAGGATATCGCAGGCTAGACTCCCTGGAATCCACATGGCTTTATCAAGTACAAATGATGTAAGACGTTTATTGCGTTTAGCCAAACCGCCACGCCAGGACTCACTTAGCCATAACTCAAATTCGGTTCTCATTTCGTCAAATGCATCACCTGTTAAGCCTCGATATAGATAATGATAGGCACGTCCGAATACATTATTCAGTGTTGGCTTGTTATTCACGTCACTCTTGCTTTGTATTACTGTGAGTGAAGCATGAAAAGCTTCAGGCCAGTTTGTCAGGATTTCTGCTGCAAAAGAAGTTATCGGCCAAGAGCGGTTCATGGTTCCTGCTTGTTGAATCTTTAAAGGGTTTTTACTGGCTGACTCATTCATGTAGGTACCTAAGTAGCGAATGATGCGCTGCGTCTGTTCAACATCCGTTTTACTAAATGGTGCAGGATATGGTTCTTCTGATTGCAATTGATTAATCTTGTCCTTCAAAACTTCCGATATCAGCACAACACTAATTGGGCACGCATTTGCTATTTCTGCACGAAGATCAGCCCCGCACTCACATCTTACGAGTGAATCACGATCCCACGAAAGCTTATTGCCACAAGAAGAACACTGATCAATCAGCCAGGTTCGATGGGTTGAACATGCATCATGGAAAAGTAATTCCCACTCAACACGCCAAAAAATATCTTCATCGAGGCATTGCGGGCAAAACCTAGGGTATCGATGATTCCAGACACTGCGTTTTTGATACATTAATCGAGAATAAAACTCCACCTGCTGATGTAAAACTGGATCCATCTCTTTTAAGGGCATTAGCGCTTCATATTGCAAGAGTTGGTACTCGTACATCAGTCCTATGCTTTGAAGCTCTTTAATGGGCATCCAGTTAGCTTCAGCAAGACGCAAAAGATATCCCTTAGGCCCTTCATTCCGAAAAGGGTGTGGTCTCAATAGCAGTGAACTAGGATGAGTGCTTATATGGATATAGTTTGTAATCACTTACTCTCTCCCTTGTGGTTTATTGATGTTCCTTCTTGCCAATGGGCTGCCAATCGCATTACGCTTTTCTCCTGAGTAGAAAGGTTCGCCTGGCTTAGTGAAAGGACGTAAGGGAGACTCCGGATGAAAAGGGTTGAGCCGGTCAGAAACTTCTGGCCAAACATTGTTACGAAACCCGGCAGCATACGTTTGCAAATCTAATTGCTTGAGTCCTGCACGTGCAGCAACCACGACTGCGCCTTCCAAGACTTTACGTACATAATCAAGCAAGCCACCACTGGCGACCAGAAAGCGCCTGGCTAAGTTAGCTTCGAACAATGGCGCTTCTACAGGAATCGGAAGTACTTCCTGTAGGCCTTTTAATGCTGCTCTAAACTCTTTGAAATCTTGCTCGTCAGTTAGTTTAAATGCTGCAATATGCAACCTAGATGAAAATCGCCGAGCCAGCTGTTCATTACTAAACACCACCATCTCCGCCTCTTCCAGACCAAACAACACAACACCTAAACCGGAGAGACTGATCATGTTTTTAAGCCAGTCTGTAATGCGCCTGAATTCAACGATTGAATGTGCATAGTAGAAATGCTGAATTTCATCAATGAGCATAATTTCCACTTCGCATGCTTCTAGCAGCTGATAGATTCGAAATGTCTTTTGTTCAGCACTGCCCCTCTGCGCCATTGGATCTCCTAATGCCAACAAGATAGCCTCAGCAAAACTTTTGACCGTCGGTGAAGCTGGTGTTACAACGTGTAGCACCGGTATGATGGTCTTCTGCTGTGCCTTTATTCGTGGAAATTGGTCAAGATAGTGTTGCAGAATGGTGGTCTTGCCCACGCCTGAGGGCCCTGTGACCAATAGTCCTCCACCGACGTTGTTTGATTTACTATGCTGATGCAACTCGGCAATCTGTGTAATCGCTTGTTTAAAACGGCTATGTGTCAGTAAAGTTTTACGTAAGCTGAAATTTGTAGCTACCTCTAATGCAATTGCATCATTCTTGTCTTTTGCAGTTATAGGTGTCGCATATAGATTGATAAGTTCGAGTGGGTTCATAGAGACTCCCCCTCATCATCTTTATTGCTAAAATCCATTTGTCTGGCGATTTTGCTGAGCAGATCAGGCAAATCATCATTGAGGCCATTAGGCAAATCTTCAGGCGGCAATACCTTACTTGACTTAACAGATTTCAGTGCATCAACAATTGGGTTTCTATATTTCAGAACCGCCTCAGAATCATGCATCAAAACACTTGTACTATTTTTACGCATGTCCGTTTTTTTGTGACTAATCGCTTCTTTAACGATATCTTCAATTGCTTGTCGTGCTTCGCTTAATTGATTTTGAGAGTGCCTCTCACCAAACACTTTGCTCGCATGGGCACGGGATAATCGGTGAATCTCACGATGCAGATTAGCGGCATAATCCTGATCCACCGCATCCACTTTGATATATTCCTTTGCGTGTGGATCGTAAACATGGATATGGCCGACGTTATCTTCGTAGTATTTAAGCTGTACTTGAAGGTTCTCGCCTTCGCGCCGCCTGATTTCTTGAAGAGTTTTGGAGTTATAGTGAAGACTATCCAGTTCAATACCATAATGAAAAACAGTGCGTTGAGCAGGGATTCCTGTGATGACGTCTAATTGTTGTGGATATACTGGTAACTCAACCAAGCTTTTTTCTGCAGACTCCATCCACTTAAGCAAAGGTGTTGTGCCAATACCTCGATGGAATGTCACGCTATAAACATCCACTATCCATTTAGTAATGAGATGGACTAGTGTCTTCATATCGATGCATGCAAGATTCTCAGACGGATAATCTCCGCGTTCATTGATATTAGAAAAAACAGTTCCTGGCAAACGATGAATCAACCCATGGTTCATCGTCTTAAAGTAGCGCTCGACACTACCTTTTGCATCACCGCTGGCTATTGGACAATACAAAATCTGTATTCCAAGTTCTAGACATGAGTTTTGCAGTGCATTTGAATGTAAATCCATGCCATTATCTACAGCTATCAGACTGGGGATACCAAAAGCCGGCCACTTTCCTTGAATATCTGGAAATCTTGATAGCCATTCATCTTTAGGCAGAATCATTTGTTTCAAGCATTGCAATACAGCATACGAGCTGGGTGGATTAAAACTAATATAAAACCCTACAACCATTCTGCTGTGCTTATCTATTGCCAAAGTCAGCCATGCTCGCTTCAGAGGTACTTTAGTGATTTCATCAATCACAATTACATCAAGTAAAGTGTGGTCTATCTCTATGCGCTCTAAAATAGCAGAAACTTTTAAGCCATTCATCGAGGTGCGATACTTCACACGCGCTATTTCGGCACCTAACCTTGCTGTATCAACAATATCTTGTTGCAAATCCCTTAACCATCTATATATCGTCGCTTGATGCACATCAGGGATTTGTTCCTCTGCGGTTTTTCCAAGATTAATCTGCTTTATACGATCATTCACCGCTCTTACTACTTCAATTTTTTTTCTTTTTTGTATGGTTAAATATACTTGAGAAAGGACATCTTCAAATATTGGATATCGGTAATCTCTTGCCTGCTGAAAGCCAGCAATATTTTTTGGAATTAACCGCGTCACACTCTTAGTTACGCGATATTTCCGCCACCATGTATGCACTGTTCCTGAACTAGGCGGTTTAGGATCATTAATATCCTTTGCTGCAGACTGAATGAGCGCATCCCAAACTTGTTTGTTGTACTTTATTTCATTTGGCTTTATCGCATTGATATAGTGCATACGCAAACGCGCACGCTTCTGCCATTTTTCAGGAAAGGTACTTAAGTCTCTTGGTGTAGCGTGATAAATAGCATCGGCTTGGGAGCCAAGCGTGTTTTCATCGACAACCCATTCGCCCTTACCCCACAAAGACAAAACTTCAGCGTCAGTAAGTGTTTTAATTTCACCTTGCTCATTTTCAAACTGAAGTTTTGTCGTAACTAAGCGGCGATTAAGCTGCCACCGTGTATTCAGCTCAATGAAAACCAAGCCTTTCTTAAAAGAGAAGCGAATCATGGTCGTCCTCCGTCACTAGCCTTACTTGGTTACCTCCCGAACTAAAGTCAATACGTATATCAATATCTGTAAAAATTAGTCCACGTGATATCAGTATTAAAGTATTCACTAGGCCATATTTGTTAGCCAGTGACCCTAGTGTTGAATTTGGATCTGCTTTAATAGCTTTAAAAACCTTGGACTGAACACGAGAAATATCACCTTGATTAAACTGAAATTTGGTTAAACACATCAAATTAGAATGTCTTGGATATTTCTGAATTTGATCGCTCGACAGAATTCTGAAATCTCGCCCCATTCGTTCGTAATGAAGTTTGATAGCACTCAACTTTTTAATCAGTTCTGCTGACGTTAATTTTGAAGCAGGCTTTACTTCAAAATGTATAATTTCGCCGCTTTTCAAGATGACCTCAAAATCGGGATAGTAGCGGTGAATCTCTCCCTCAAACTCGTATTCAATCATTTCTGGTTGTTCTCGATAACTGGCAACACCCCTTGAGAATTCAAATAACAAAATTGCATCGCGCTCCAGCAATGACTCCCATTCGATATGTCGCTTCATCTTCCATGACGGAAAATACCCCCGAAATCGACGGCCACTTCTAGTAACTACTTTTCTTGATTTCATGTCCATCTCATAATCCTTTCGGCAAGACTTTGCCCTACGCCTTCGCGCATATTTTTTAATTTCATTGCTTAAAACACCATTCTTAAGGCAAACAGTTACCTAGTAGCTGATAAAAATCAGCCATTATTCTTTTGGTGTTTAATGGAAGTGGCTTGACGCCTGAGACTTTGGAATGGATACTACGTATGTCTAGTAAGTAGTACATAAAGTTTTAAGCATCAAAAAAATGGGCAGGCCACTCGGTTTGCCCTTTTTTATTTTGTAATAACTATCAAATATTTCCTTTCTTATCTCAAGTTGTTCTTTTATCTAATGGTGTGGTGCATCTACACTTTTATCCAAATTCAGTGCAATCTGCATGAGAGTAATTTGTGTGGGCGATAACCGCCCTAGTTGGTCTTTCAAACTATTGACCAACTTGTATTCTTCGCATGAAGCCTTTAAAGGAATCGTAAATCGTCTATTAGATAACTTTAATGAATTCAATAAATCTTCAATTTCTTCGCTAGTTAACTCATATCGCTGGATCAATAACTGTACAAATTCAGGATTCGGCGTTCCCTTGCTCCCTGTTTCCAAACCACATAGATACGACGGTTCGTATCCAAGCAATTCCGCAGCATCACTTTGACGCAAATTACGCTTCTCTCTGTACGTTCGAATTAGGTGAGAAAACGGACTCATATCAGTTCAAATTTACAAACGGTCAGTCTAACTCACTATACGCGCCCAATCAACAACTAACTTATTGAATATAAATGATATTTTTATAATATTGTGTATTATTATTTTAAAGCGAACAGACAAATTTATAGATAAATGCCGTTTTGTTTAAAACGTATAAATTTGAATATGAAAATAGGGATTAGGAATTTTAATTCCTGATGATTTAAAGAAAAACAACCACTATAGGGATGGCTCAATACCAATTAGAACAGAAAATTATGCAGCAAATAGCTTGTTTAGCTGGTTGGCTTGTTAAATGTGAATTGCAGTTTAACTGCTCAACACCAAAAATCTAACCAACCTGATGAGTGGCTGAAATGACAAGAAATCTTGATTAACCATTCGCAATAATTTATTGCTAATTAAAGATACCTGCGAACTAAACATCTTGTTTAGTGTACTAAAGTGCATTATGATTAAGTTCTGACGGGTAAGTCCTGTTACGTGCCTTAGGTGTTTCCTTCCATCGGCTGGCGATAAGCCTAGGGATAAGAGCGTAATAGGGGCCGTCTATTTTTTTGCCTGTCACTTCTGTTAAGGCAAATATATCGTGTCAAATCTCACTTTATCGCAATATGATGCAAACCAATCTGTATCTTTATGAGCATCTTTTCTCGCAATTCCCCAGCAAAACAAATCAACAGCCTGCAAACCTGCATTTTCATGTGAAGCTAAATGATCAATCGTTAGCTTGCAATTTAATGGCAATAAGGCATTTAATTGGTTTTCTACATAACTGTTGAAGTCTTTAATTTCCTCGTTGTTTTTACAGCGATCTACAATCAAATTGACCCATGGTAAATCTTCAGAAAAAGGAATTTTAGTAAGAAGGAATCTAGCCAAAAAGTTATAAAGTTTCTTTTTGCCTTCTTTGCTTTGCAAATCAGGCTGAACACGCGCTTTATTCAGTGTGACGCTATAAACATCCCAACCATCACCAGGCAAATGACGTACAAAATACTCTTTAACTATCAAAGTAGTTTCTGAGCCTTTTAGTTCTGCAACAACACGTTTATTTTGCTTTTTATGATTGAGCTTATTTTTTAGTGTACGTTTTACTGCTGTAGTCATGCCATCTACCACTTGTCTATGATGACAGACCAAGATTGTAATGACGAAGTACTGTGAGGTTTTAGCTTTTCTAAAATCAAACCCCAAATCACCTGATTCATCTAAGTAAATAAACAATCGGTAGGCCTTTATTGATTTGCACTTAGCAATTTATTCAACCTTGCCAATGCATCAGCCACAATTTTCCCTTGTGCTTCAATATTACTGATAATTTCTAGCGGTGTTCTGGTATCAACATCTACAACAACTGTTGGATTTACTGCTTTTAAATCAAATACAGCCGCATCAATATCAGCAGCTTTGGTTTCTAACTCACGCGCTACTTTTTCGCGTTCTTGGATTTTGTTAACAAGCGCTTGTATTTCAGCTTCAGTTGCTTTGTCTTTCTTTAAGCGTCTTAGCTGTTCTTTCAAATCCACTACACTGGCTTTTATGCTACTTGCTTCATCAAGCAGAGGCTGCATTTCTTCTCGTGCTTTTGCACGTCGGGCAGAAAAATCCACTGTCCAAGAGTAAGGACTGTCACCTTCTGGGTTACCTCGTTGTTGCAGCATACGCGCATAACTTGGAAATGGCTTGCCCGCATTAGATTCATCGGCCAACCAATCCGATGTCAAAATAGCAGGTAATTTAGCGTCTTCAAGTATCGAACCATCGCTTGCATAGCCAAAATGCGCGAGTGTAAGTGGTGTTTTCTTGCCAACTTTCACATATGACAAATCGTAATACCAAATTTTCTCGGTCTTTTTACCTTTGGTAAAAAACAGCAAATTGGTTTTTACGCCAGCACCTGCGGTAGAAAACACACCACCAGGTAAGCTGATAATCGCCCAAAGGTTACACTCATCCACTAACTTGCGCTTGGTTTCAACAAACGCACTTTCGTTGGTACGGAACAGCAAACCTTCATCCAACACAATTGCGCAGGTTCCATTTTTAGCAAGCTCACCTAAAATATCCTGGACAAACAGCACTTGCGTTGAGCCGGTCTCAAAAGCAAAGTTCTTTTGCGCATCTTTGCCTTCTTTACCACCAAAAGGTGGATTTGTGAGTATCACATCAAATTGTTTAGGCGCTTGTTCAAATAAGCCCGCATACGTTGCTTTTCTTGTAAGCGAGTTACCGTGCCATAAATTGGGTTGGTCTATGCCATGCAACACCAAGTTAGCCAACGCAATCGGGAACACCAGATTTTCTTTTTCACGACCAAAGAATGTATCGTGCTTGAGCGTGTCAATATCAGTGCTGGTGGCGCTTTGGCCCAACTGGCGAGCGATGTGTTCGTAAGCAATGGCCAAAAACCCGCCAGTGCCGCAGCAGGGGTCATACACCGTTTGGCCTAGCTGTGGATTGACCGTGTGCACCATGGCACGGATCACCTCGCGCGGCGTGAAAAATTGACCGCCGTCGGAATTCTTTTCGCCCATTTTTAACAGCAAGTCTTCATACACCTGCGACAGAGTGAAGAAATGCTGGTCATCTACATGGTCAATGTTGATCTGGTGCACCTTGTCCAAGATGTCGCGCAGATTGGCCTCAGAATCCACGCGTACTTTTTCAACCGCCGTCATGGTGCGCCCCATAATGCGCTGCTTACTGCTCGCCGCAGGGTTAGGTAAGCCAGTGCGTGTATCAATATCCAAACTATGTAAATGTGGTAGCAACTCTTTGTTAATAAATTCAAACAACTTACCATCGCCCGCCGCAAAAAGTTCTTGCCGCTTCCAGCCAAAAGGCTTGCCTTCTGGTGTCTTCGGATGTTCTGGCTTATCAGAGTATGGTGCAGCCCAATCCTGCCAACGGTAAGGGCCATGCAATGCGGGAGAGTAATTCGCGCCCAATACTTCAGCCTCTTCCCGCGCTTTGGCCTCCTGCGCGTCAAGAATGCGCAGGAACAGAATCCAAGTTAGCTCTGGCACGTACTGCAAGGCACTGGCGCAGTTGGAGCGGCGCATCACATCGCAAATGCTTTTGACGAAGCTCCCGAGCGACTGCGTGGAGGCGATGGCCTTGGGTGCTTTGGTCTTGGTGGCACTAGCGGCGGTTTTTTTAGGTCTGGCCATGGGCGTTATTCCTGCGTTTTCTTCTTAGCCAGCTTTTTCTTTGCCGATTCAATCTGCTGGATGCTCGATTCGGGTTTCGGCAGATTCTCAGGCATAGTCCCACCTAGTTCGTCTATGGTTTGCCGTACTTTGCGACCGACATCGAAATGGGTTTTGTTGGCGTTTTGTTTGCCCTGCACACCATCGCGGCGTAGCTTTTCCTCAGCCTGTGTAGCGCGGAACAGATTTGCGGCCAACTCAGTGCTACCCATGTGGTCGAGAATCTTCTGGCTCTTCGTGAGCCCTTTGCGGGCGTGAATGTCCTTGTTGCCGAGTCCTCCATACAGCCCTTTGTAACCGTGGTCTTGAAAAATGGCATAGTCGAGACCAGTTTCCACGCCCGCATCCTTGGCGGCAGCGGCCAGCTGTTTGTTGTGTGTCGCCAGCTCATTGCGGATGGCGAGGCGTTTATCATTCTCGCTGAGTTGCGCAAATTTCTTGTCATCGGCCAGTTCCTGCCGGCGCGTCTGCATAGCGAAATAGGTTTGACCGTTGGCGATTACGGGCTTGCTGGGGTCGCCGTTTTGTACGATTAGGTAACAGGCATAACGCGACAGCCGCACATCAGGCACTGGGCGCTGGGCACCAGAACCGATGCTGACCATTTTGGTGATATCACCAAAATGGTCAGCAACAGGACGACCAGACTGTTCGCAGGCCAGCCGCGCCTTATCCACCACCTGCATGAGGTTGCGCCAGTCTTGGTATTCCAGAAGTGGTGCAAGGTCGCGCGCCGACCAAAATTCATCGCCGCCCTCGTCAACTTGGCGAACCTGCTCAAAAGTAGTGTGATGTTGCTGGGTTATTTTATGATCGTTCATCTTCATGCCCTTAATGATCGAAGGCTTGCGCGAGTATTGCCTTCGGCAATTTCGATAGGTCGTTTAGTTGCGACTGCATAGCGGAAACTGCCACCTGCCAGGTGCTGGTCACGTCGTTCAATTTTTTCGAAAGCTCTTTCTGTACAGATATTTCAGGTAATGGTATTTCGATAGCTTCTACTTGCGATGGCGATATATGCGGAACACCAAGGCTTTGGTCGTGCCCTGTGATTTTCGATATGAAAAGATCCGTCTGGAGATAGGCATAGAGGTAGTCAGCATCGAGCTTCTGCGGGTCAATCAGAAATCGGCCGACTCGCTGTACCAATAGTGCTGGAAGATCTTCTGCGCTAACTCGGGCGACCTTGATACCACTCGAAATAATGGGACGGTCCAAGCTAATGAGCACGTCGCCTGAGTTCAATTCATAGCTAGGATACTTCTCTGAATCGCTCTCACTCAGAAATACGGCATCATCCCAATAAACCTTGCTTGGAAGGATGTTTGCATTGCGCAAAAGTCGCACGCCACTAGTCTTGAAGTTGTCGCTCTTAAAAGCGTATCCAGATTGCAGTTTCGCAGCGTCACCAATGGGCGACCAATTCGGTATACTTGAAAACAATGACTCCAGAGATCGCTTTTTAAGTGCAGAAGCCTCTCGCAACTGCAATTGTGCGGCTTGTTGAGCGGTTTCCACTTCGGCCAGTTGGGCTTTCAGGCGGGCGGCGATTTGGGCTTGTTCGTCAACATGGATTTCAGGAAACTCAATCTCGTTTAGGTCATCCCCGTTTACTGCCTCAAATGTCGAACCTTGTCCCTTTTTCACCAACTCCTTTTGAAAATACTTTAGGTACAGCCACACAAAATCCCTATCAGCCAATTTAGGATTTGGCCGTATCGCAGCCAAGCCACGTCCTATACAGCATGATTGATCTGCGAGATTTGTAGGGCCGACAGGTGCCCGCACAGAGATCAAAATGTCGCCCGCATTCGCAACTTTTGTTGGCTTCGTACACCACTTGACAGCAACTGGACTCACTTTCCCAAACTCTGACTTTCCTTGAAAAAAAGGTATACCAGTACCGTTTGAGTTATAGGTATCTCCAGGTGGAGATTGACCCATGATTACCTCTGCAATATCACTTAACTTATTAAAACTCATACCCCAAACAACCTGGCCTTAGCCTCATGCATCACCTGCACCGGTGCGCCCAAACCACGCAAAGCATTCAACCCGCCTGCCAACTTGATTTCTGGCACTTCCCACAGGTTCTGGCTTTCCAGCGCATCGGTGCCACCTTGGGCGAACTGATGGCCGAGTCCCTTGAGTACGATGACAGCTTTGCCATCCATATCTCTAAACCAACCTTCGTTTTGGCTGATATAAAGTTCGCCACGCTCGGGGCGCTTGAGGGCGCGGGCATGGTAACCGTATTTGCCGAAAAAGTCGTATAGGTCAAAGTCGTTCATCTGGTCGATTTCGCGGATCACTTCAGGGCTAAAGTTATCGCCCAGCAGGTGGTCAATCAGTTGGCGGCGTTTTTGTTGTTCAATCCAAAGTACTCTGAATTCATCTAAATTGTGTGCTTCACTCAGTACGCGTTGTATCACTTCTTTGCGGTATTCATCCACAGGGATAGGTGTATCACGGCCATCGCGGCGGCTTAAAATAAATCTACCTTGCGCGTTAATGATGACCGATTGCCCGCCGATTTCTGCGACTGCCGGGCCATCTTCGCCGCCCCCACCACCTGGACCCTCACCGCCCCCACCGCCATTTCCACTACCTGGACGTGGCGGTTTGGTAATAAAGTCGGTGCCGAACAGTTGTGTGACGTCGGTGTAGTCGTATAGCCAGAACTTGTACTTCTGGGTTTCTTCGTGAATGCGCGTGCCGCGTCCCACCATCTGGTAGAACTTGATGGGCGATTGCAAATAACGAAAGAACACCACGGCGTTCAGGCGTTCAATGTCGACACCTGCTTCTAGCAAATCCACAGTACAAGCAATAAATGCCCGCTCACCTGAACCACGCATGGGCTCTATCATATCGGCACCATTGTTTGGTCCGCCCATACATTTAAACGCGTAATGATCTTTGGGCGTTTGGGCATTTTCTTTACACCAGCGTACATAGAGATTATTCATTTGCTGAGCTACACGATCTGCATGAATTTCACGGGTGCAGAAAACAATCACTTTTTGTTCAGGGCCGCCGTTTTCGCACAATAACTTGAATAGGTCAGCGCACATTTTTGGTGTACGCAGCTCAATGAACAACTCGTCATCAAAATCTTTGCCGGTGTATTCATTTTTGGTCAGGTCTTCTTCGGTCAGCGGCTTGCCTGTTTTAATGTTTTTAACACCTGCTTTGATAATTTCTTCTTTAGTAAAAGTAGCGTTATCTATACTGGCTTTGCGTTTAACGATTTCACAAGCGGCAAGGTAGCCATCTTCTTGCGCTTGAATGAGGGTGTATTCATACACGGGTTCGCCAAAATACTTACGATTATTGGCTGTGATTTCTTGATCTTCTGCACTTGCGTGCTTGGATTCTTCCAGTTTACGAGGGGTTGCGGTAAGCCCAATATGTATCGCATTGGGGTTGCGGCGTAATACTTCCGACCATCGACCCCATGCCGAACGGTGACATTCATCAATGATAATCACGCTAAAAGCATCTTCGCCGTAATATTCGCTCAAAAAACTGGCAAAGCCTTCTTCATCGTCGAGCCCCAGCGTTTGATACGTGGCAATGTGAATGCGTGCATTTGCAGCGGCATTTGCACCCTTTTCTGTACGAACGATGCGGGCGTTATCACCAAAAGCAGCTTTTAGCTTAGAGTAAGCTTGTTCACGCAACTCATCGCGGTCACATAAAAATAAGGCTGGTTTAGGAAGTTGGCCTGCTTGACTCATACGCCAAAGCAGATTGGTTGCAATAATCGTTTTACCTGCGCCTGTTGCTAGTGTGAGTAACACACGTGGCGCTTGGCCCGCTTGTTGGTCTGTAAGTATTTTCTCAAAAGCTGCCCGGATAGCCGCATCTTGATAATAGCGGGTTACTGACCATGCTGGGCTGTCCGCCTGAAAAAGCATCGCCGTTTCAGGACGCGTCATATCTATGCCAGTATCTTTTGCATAGCGTGCGCAAAGATCTGCATGTGGCAAGAAATCGGAAAATGGAAATGGGCCATTTTGTAGGCTGGTAATGCAATCGAACTCACCATAGCGATGACCATTGGTGGCGAAAACATATTTCACATCAAAGCGCTGACAATCAGCGTAGCCCTTCGCCTGCTGCATGCCTTTCAGCGGGTCTTCGCTTTCTTTCTTGGCTTCGAGCACGGCAACAGGCAGGGCTTTGGGCATTTCACCCACCTGAACACAGAGCAGATAGTCGGTACGGCCCGGGCCCTTACGACGGCGGCCTTTGGCACCACTTGGTTCTACAGGTGATGGGGTTAATATGGTTTCCAGCGTAATCCGTTCACGACTGACATAACCTTTTTCGCGTAACACTGGATCAATTAAATGATAACGGGTGTCTGCTTCGTTCATTGACATGGCTAACCCCACTTCAAAAACTGAGGCTCCTAAGAGCCCCAGTTTTATTTCTTATTTTTTTTGAAAAATCTAAAATCCATGAAACCCTACGATCTCTTTAAATTCTCTCAATATCTCACTTTTTGCGAATTATCTCGAGTTTAGAGAGAACCTACACAACCTTAAATATCCAGGTTATTAGCCCCTAACGCATTGTTTTCAATAAATGCACGTCTCGGTTCTACATTGTCACCCATCAATGTAGTGAAAATCTCATCTGCAGCAATCGCATCATCAATCTGCAC
>Ga0208626_1000134_pt1 | contig 32499 bp, 34 predicted proteins | sample LakWasMet10_HOW4_2_FD_183860 | JGI IMG/M metagenome (GOLD analysis project Ga0208626, IMG submission 183860) | Freshwater sediment methanotrophic microbial communities from Lake Washington under simulated oxygen tension - Sediment Metagenome... | ecosystem: Environmental > Aquatic > Freshwater >... | reverse complement strand
TTGTTCATTATTTGTCTGCTTAGAATTATTATAACTCATTGCATCGTTTGGAATAAAAAGGCCTATTCGATCTTCCAAAACCGTTCCTTTTCCAAAAGCAATATTCCCCTCCCCTAGATTAAACTCCGACAACTGCCTAGTACTATTTTCAATTGCTGCAAAAACATGCAATTTCAAATACTTGGGATCAGTCAACGTAGCTGAAATGATTTCATTAAATTCTTTTTTAGTTGTTTTCCAACCTCCTAATTTATATACAGGACTATTTTCAAAATCCCATAAAAACCTATCTGCATTCGGAGGCAACGAATCCTTATAGGCGCATAACTTATAATTCTTTGTTGCACAAGCTTCATCCAAATAGTTTTTCAAAATTCCATTTTCAACCATTCTACCCATATAAAAAATATGTTTGGACTTTGACATGGCTGAAGACATAATTGCAATTGCAGAAAGAGCTAAAAACAACAACAAATAAAGTTGTTTTTTAGAGACTGAAATTAGGAACGATTTAAAATAGCGGATATAGGTTGAGAGCAAAATAGTGGAAACTAAAAATGCATTAATGAGTAAATGCGACATGTGCATTGCATTCGACAAAAAGAAAATAAAATATAAAAAAATACGCTCTGCCTTTGTAAGCTGTGGAACAAAAATCAAGAGCAACAAAGATAAAATGGTAATAGGTGTAAAAATATCAGCTAGCAACATGCCGCTTATCCAAGGCAAACTTGAAATAAAAGAAAGGAGAAAAACAAATACAATAGTGGACAATGAGGGTGATTTCGTATTTGAAAAATATTTAACAACTAAATAAATTACATACGCAATAATGAGCGATTGCAAAAAAGTAGTTAGCCATAAAGTTTGTCCGCCTAAACTACTTATAAAAATAAACAAGCCGTATGTAATTGGTCGGTCGGCTGGCGTTTCGAATTCAAATCCTGATGCTAAATAGGTAGATGTATCGGAATAAACGATTGGAAATCCATTATAAATAGCAACCCACAAAAGCAAAAGGGTACTTACAAGAAGACTTGCCCAAACTTTTAATGATTTGTTCTTTAGCACAACTTAATTAGTGGGTTTTGGTAAGACTTTCTGGCGTTATTATAATGTAATCGGCTAAGTCGATTGATTCTTTCGCAAGTGTATCTAATGCAGCCTGCTCAGCTGATGCAATGGTGAACACCTTCAAATTTTTATTTATATCTTTTAAATACCACTCAATTCCTTGGTGGTTATTGCTATGATAAGTACCGTTGTAATGGATGAACAATTTTCCTTTATCTAAATTTTTAGAAATAAAGTATGCCATCGTTGCATCTTTTACAGCTTGCGATTTAGGTAAATTTTCCCCACCATGGCCACCTGCTGATTCAAATATATCTTTATAACATTTAATTGTTCCATCGTACTTCATTGGCAATGGACATATCCATTTTTTTGCTTCTGCATCCAAACTATCTAACTTTTCAATCCCTTTATTATATACCAAATTTGCATAGCGTCTAGGAATATTAGCTGCAATAAAATTCAATTTGTTTTCTTTCGCAAAATCCATTAAGGGCTTATAATCTGTTTTATAATTGGGCCAAAGTTTCACTTCATCTTTAAAGGTTTTCTCCGAAATTTTACCTGCTAAATATTCATTAATAGCTATCTGATCGTCCGCTTCAAACATCTCGGCACCTAGAACCAGCTTTTCTTTCTTTATATCATACAGATCTTTTGTAAGCTCCAACTGCAACCAATGGCAAATAGGATTATCGTGCATTTCTCCAAACAATACAACATCTGCTTGTTTGGCATCATTCAACATCTTTTCGTAAGTCGTTTCTTTTCCTTTGGAATCGAACAGCTGGTAGGCTTTTTTATCCCCTTTAAACGAAAAAACCAAAATGGCAATTAGAAATATATTTAAAATAGATGGCTTCATGGCTAGTTGTGTTTACTCAAAAATACGGTTTTTACATCTGTTTAAAAAATAAATTTGCTTGCTATACAATTTATTTTATACATTTGCCACGCAATGAATACAATGTTACACATCCATCATCACCATACTTATCCAAAAGGGTAGGCAGATGCTGTATTGTGTAAACGTAACAACGAACTAACAACTAACAATATATCAAAAGGGCTTACCAAACAGGTAGGCCCTTTTTTATTTATCAAAATCAATCATGGAAACAAAACTAAAAATTGCAATTCAAAAATCAGGACGATTAAATGAAGATTCTATCCGACTTTTAAAGGAAGCGGGCATCGAATTCAACAATGGCTTGAACAAACTTAAGGCAGAAGCCTATAACTTTCCTTTAGAAGTATTCTTTTTGCGTGATGACGATATTCCTCAATATGTTGAAGACGGAATTGCAGATATCGGCATTGTAGGTGAGAATGTATTAATCGAAAAAAACAAGAAAGTATCTATCGTTGACAAATTAGGCTTTGGAAAATGTCGTTTATCCATTGCAATACCTAAAAATGAAAAATACAAAAGCATTAAAGATTTAGAAGGCAAGCGTATTGCAACAAGCTATTCCGTTATTCTTTCTAAGTTTCTAAAGAAAAACAAAATCAATGCAGAAATACACGAAATAAGTGGCTCGGTAGAAATTGCGCCAAGCATTGGTTTGGCAGATGCTATTTGCGACTTGGTTAGCTCAGGTAGTACCCTATTTACAAATGGATTGAAAGAAACGGAAGTTATCTTAAAATCTGAGGCTGTATTGGTTTCAAACAATACACTTTCAAAAAGCAAAAAGGATATTTTAGAAAAGCTAATATTCAGAATCAATGCAGTAAAAAAAGCAAAAAACAACAAATACATTTTATTGAATGCTCCAAACAAAAATTTAGATGCTATCTGTAAAATATTACCAGGAATGAAAAGTCCGACCATATTACCTTTGGCAGATAAAGGATGGAGTTCAGTTCATAGTGTGGTAAATGAAAATGAGTTTTGGGACATCATCGAAAAATTAAAAGCAAAAGGAGCACAAGGTATTTTAGTTGTTCCAATTGAAAAAATGATTTTATAAAACTGCCATAAAGAAACAAACGTATCAGCAATCAATATGATTAAAACAATCAAATATCCAGAAAGAAGTACATGGGTTGAGCTTTTGAAACGCCCAAGCTTGGATAGCGCTTCATTGGAAGAAACCGTCAATAGTGTATTAAATGAAGTTCGTAAAAATGGCGACAACGCATTACGTGCATTCACCAATCAATTCGATAGTGTTGATATTGATAAAACAGAGGTGACTGCAAGTGAATTCATTCAAGCTGAAAATAACATTTCAGAAGAGTTAAAAGATGCTATAAAACTTGCAAAAAACAACATTGAAAAATTTCACTTTGCTCAAAAAGAAGAGAAAAAAGTAATTGAAACCACTACTGGCGTTAGCTGCTGGAGAAAATCAATAGCAATTCAAAAAGTTGGGCTCTACATTCCTGGTGGCTCTGCCCCACTCTTTTCAACAATTTTAATGTTAGGCGTTCCAGCAAAAATTGCGGGCTGTAGTGAAATAATTTTATGCACTCCACCAGATAAAAAGGGAAAAGTCAATGATGCTATTTTATACACAGCAAAACTAGTTGGCATCACCAAAGTATTCAAAGTTGGTGGCGTACAAGCAATTGGTGCAATGACATACGGTACTGAAACGATTCCAAAAACAGACAAAATATTTGGACCAGGAAATCAATATGTAACCTGCGCCAAACAACTCATTAATAAATCAGGAACTGCGATTGATATGCCAGCCGGGCCATCGGAAGTTGCAATAATTGCAGACAAAACTTGCAATCAAGCATTTGTTGCTGCCGATTTATTATCACAAGCAGAACATGGTGCCGACTCACAAGTTATTTTAGTTTCAACTTCGGAAGAAACGATTAATCTTGTGAATATAGAATTGGTTAAACAATTAGTGCTTTTGCCAAGAAAAGAACTAGCACAAAAAGCGCTAGAAAACAGCAAAGCTATTTTAGTAAAAACAATTGAAGAAGGAATTGATTTGTTAAATGTATATGCACCAGAACATTTAATTATAGCGTGTGAAAATGAGGAAGAAATAGGAGAACTTGTTCTAAATGCAGGCTCCGTATTCCTTGGAAACTATTCATGCGAAAGTGCAGGTGATTATGCATCAGGGACCAATCACACATTACCAACAAATGGCTATGCAACAGCATATAGTGGTGTTTCATTAGATAGTTTTGTGAAAAAAGTGACCTTTCAAAAAATAAGTAAAGAAGGAATCAAAAACATTGGCAATGCTATTGAATTAATGGCAGCAGCTGAAGGGTTGGATGCACACAAAAATGCAGTAACTTTAAGATTAAATTCAATTAATACAATTTGATTATGGCTTTCGATTTAGATAAAATTACAAGAGAAAATATTAAAAAACTAGTTCCTTATTCATCAGCTAGAGATGAATACAAAGGAAAAGAAGGGATATTTTTAGATGCCAATGAAAATTCATTTGGCGCTCCGATAGCTACAGGAAATAAATACGATGCAAATTTGAATCGATACCCAGACCCATTGCAATTGCAAGTAAAAGAAAAGCTAAGTAAAATAAAAGGGCTACCCATGCAAAACATTTTCCTTGGCAATGGAAGCGATGAAGCGATTGACATTTTATTCCGTGCATTCTGTAATCCGGGGAAAGACAATATTATAGTTTGTCCGCCTACCTATGGAATGTATGAAGTATCGGCAAACATTAACGATGTTGCAGTTAAGAAAATTCCTCTTACAAAAGATGAATTTCAATTAGACTTGAATTCCATTTTAAATGCAATCGATTCGCAAACAAAATTGATTTTTATTTGCTGCCCGAATAACCCAACAGGAAATGCGGTATCATGGAGTTCCATAAAAACAATTTTAGAAAAATTCGATGGTATTGTTATATTGGATGAAGCGTACATCAACTTTGCAAGCTATAGAAGTTTAATTCCAGAATTGTTGAATTATCCAAATCTTGTTATCCTTCAAACTTTGTCCAAAGCATGGGGATTGGCTGGATTAAGAGTCGGAATGGCATTTGCATCAGAACCCATTATTGACCTATTCAATAAAATAAAACCACCATACAATATAAATGTGGTATCCCAACAAATTGCATTGGATGCATTAAATAATATTGACAAAGTAAATAATTGGATAAAAGAAATTGTAACGGAACGACAAAACTTAAAAGTAGAAATCGAAAAGCTTTCTTTTGTTTTAAAGGTCTATCCCAGTGAAGCTAATTTTCTTTTAGTAAAAATAGTTGATGCCAATAAAGTCTATCATTATCTAGAATCAAAAGAAATCATAGTTCGAAATAGAAATTCAGTAACACTGTGCGAAGGTTGTATTCGAATTACGATTGGAACTATAGATGAGAATAAATCATTAATTAACGCACTTAAACAATATAACTAATATGAAAAAAGTATTATTCATCGACAGAGACGGAACCATTATTTGGGAGCCACCAGATACATTTCAAATAGATAGTTTCGACAAGCTGAAATTCTTACGAGGTGTAATAACATGGTTAGGAAAAATTGCTCGCGAACTTGATTATGAACTAGTAATGGTTACCAATCAAGATGGCTTAGGAACAGAAAGCTATCCGGAGCATACGTTTTGGCCTGTGCACAACTTAATGATGCAAACATTAGCATCGGAAGGTATCCAATTCTCCGAAGTTTGCATCGATAAAACATTTGAATATGAAAATAAACCAACTCGTAAACCTAATACAGGCTTACTAACAAAATACGTGTCGGGTTCTTACGATTTAGAAAATTCTTTTGTAATTGGCGACCGATTAACAGATGTTAAATTGGCCCAAAATTTAGGTGCAAAATCAATTTTAATAAAAAATTATGACAAGACCGAAGGTTGGGAAAATGAAATTGATGCAGTAGTTGAAAACTGGGAAGAAATTTATAATTTCTTAAAGCTACCGGAACGAAAAGTTAGTCATACAAGAAATACTAACGAAACAAAAATTTCGATTGATTTAAATCTAGATGGCAAAGGCGAATCAACTATCTCAACAGGCATTCCATTTTTTGACCACATGTTGGAACAAATAGCGAAACACGGCTCAATTGATTTAAAAATAAACGCCAAAGGTGATTTGCACATTGATGAGCATCATACCATTGAAGACATAGGAATTGCTTTAGGAGAAGCTTTTTTAAAGGCATTGTCGAATAAAAAGGGAATTGAGCGCTATGGATTTTTATTACCTATGGATGATTGTTTGGCGCAGGTAGCGATCGATTTTGGAGGAAGAAATTGGATTGTTTGGGATGCTGAATTTAAAAGAGAAAAAATTGGCGAAATGCCCACGGAAATGTTTTTTCACTTTTTTAAATCATTTAGCGATGCTGCAAAATGCAATTTAAATATCAAAGCTGAAGGACAAAATGAACACCATAAAATTGAAGCCATCTTTAAAGGATTTGCAAAAGCAATTAAAATTGCTGTTAAAAGAGATTCAAACAACATGAATTTACCAAGCACAAAAGGAGTATTGTAATGAAAGTTGCCATCATAAAATACAATGCGGGAAATATACAATCTGTAACATTTGCATTGGAGCGAATTGGAATTCACCCAATTGTTACCGACAATCCAGATGAAATACTATCTGCAGATAAAATTATTTTTCCAGGTGTTGGAGAAGCAAGTTCTGCAATGAGCTACTTGCGAAACAATAATCTTGACAAATTAATTGTGTCTTTAAAACAACCCACATTAGGAATTTGCTTAGGAATGCAACTTATGTGTAATCATTCAGAAGAAGGAAACACAAACTGTTTGGGCATTTTTGATTCAAGTGTGAAAAAATTTGATTTTGAAAGGCAGCAAAAAGACATGCTTAAAATTCCGCAAATTGGCTGGAATACAATTTATAATTTAAATTCTAAAATCTTTAGCACCATTAAAGAAAATGAATACATGTATTTTGTACATAGCTATTATGTAGAAAAATCTAACGATATGATTGCTACAACAAATTATGGAATTGAGTACAGCTCTGCTTTACAAAAGAATAATTTTTATGCTGTACAATTTCATCCTGAAAAATCAAGTGATGCAGGACAACAACTTTTAAAAAACTTTATTGAATTATAATGAGCTCAAAAATATTTGATATTATTCCTGCAATTGACTTAATAGATGGAAAATGTGTTCGTTTATCGCAAGGAGATTATGCACAAAAAATTATTTACAACGAGCAACCACTAGAAGTAGCTAAAATGTTTGAAGAAATTGGAATCAAACGTTTGCATTTGGTTGATTTGGATGGAGCGAAAAAAGGAGCAGTTGTAAACCAAAAAGTACTCGAAACAATTGCTTCAAAAACAAACCTAACAATTGATTTTGGTGGCGGAATAAAAACAGATGAAAGTATTCAATCTGTATTTGACGCAGGTGCACACATGGCAACACTTGGAAGTATTGCTGTGAAAAATAAATCACTTTTTTTTTCATGGATAAAAAAATATGGTGCGAACAAAATAATGTTAGGTGCCGATGTGAAAGATGAAAAAATTGCAGTTGGAGGCTGGTTGGAAAGCACAGACATTTCAATTATTGATTTTATACAAGAAAATTTATCAAATGGAATAGAAAATATTTTTTGTACTGATATTTCAAAAGATGGATTATTGCAAGGCCCAGGAATTGATTTATATAAAAAAATAATTAACCACTTCACCTCTATTCAATTAATTGCAAGCGGTGGCGTTTCCTCTATTAATGACTTAAATGAACTAAAAGCAATCGGATGTTCTGGAGTTATCGTTGGGAAGGCAATTTACGAAGGACGAATTACGATTAAAGAATTAAAATCATTTTTATAATGCTAACTAAACGAATCATTCCTTGCCTAGATATAAAGGACGGCAGAACAGTAAAAGGAATAAACTTTGAAAACATACGTGATGCTGGCGACCCCGTTGAGCTTTCAATTGAGTATGCAAAACAGGGAGCAGACGAACTAGTATTTTTAGACATCACTGCAACAAACGAAAAAAGAAAAACGCTTTCAGCTCTAGTTACACGAATTGCGAAACACATCAATATCCCATTTACTGTTGGCGGAGGAATAAGTTCTGTTGAGGATGTTTCTATATTGTTAAAAGCAGGAGCGGATAAAGTATCCATAAACACATCCGCATATAAAAATCCAAATTTAGTAACAGAACTCGCCAACCAATTTGGAAGTCAATGCATCGTTTTGGCAATTGATACAAAATTCGAAAATAATGACTGGTTTGTTTATTTAAACGGTGGCAAAGTAAAAACAGATACAACAACGCTCGACTGGGCGAAAAAAGCTGTGGAACTGGGTGCTGGAGAGATCTTACTCACTTCGATGAATAATGATGGAACTAAAAATGGTTTTGCAAACGATATTACAAAACGTATTTCAGAACAAGTAAATGTACCAATAATAGCAAGTGGCGGAGCGGGCAAAATGGAGCACTTTGCTGATGCTTTTATAGAAGGTAAAGCGGATGCTGCGCTTGCAGCAAGTGTATTTCATTATAAAGAAATTAATATTCAAGACTTAAAAAAATATTTATCAAACAAAAAAATCGCAATAAGAATATGAACCCTAATTTCACAAAATCAGCAGATGGTCTCATTCCTGCTGTCATCCAAGATGCGACAACAAATATCGTTTTAATGCTTGGTTATATGAATAACGAAGCATTTGAAAAAACAAAAACTGAAAAACGAGTAACCTTTTTTTCGCGTTCAAAAAATAGACTATGGACAAAAGGAGAAGAAAGTGGTCATTTTTTAGATGTTGAAGAAATTAAAATTGATTGCGACCAAGACACACTTTTAATCAAAGTAAAACCAGCTGGCCCAACTTGTCATACGGGTTCAGATACTTGTTTTAATGAAAAAAACGCATCGCAGAATTTCTTAAATAAATTAGAAGAAATTATTCATAGTCGAAAAATTAATCCAACCGATAATTCCTATACCTCCTCCCTTTTCAAAAAAGGAGTCAACAAAATTGCTCAAAAAGTAGGGGAAGAAGCAGTTGAATTAGTTATTGAAGCAAAAGACAATAATTCAGATTTGTTTAAGAATGAAGCTGCTGACTTGCTATTTCACTATTTAATTCTTCTATCCTATAAAGACTATAAATTGCAAGATATTACGGATATTTTAGCTGAAAGACATAAATCAGCCTAAATCACTAATTCGTTCAAAATGAGATATTTTACTAAAAAGTCAATAATTTTTCGTATAATTGAAAGATTTTTTGAGTAAAAAACTATTATCTTTATTTGAATTTTAGATTTTATGGATTTAAACAAGAAGGGTTCTGTTGAGGAATCTATTTTTTCTGCCAAAGTAGCGAGCATAAAAGCTGCCTATGCTGGCAATGAAAAAAAGGTACTCGTTTCTCATGTTGGTGAACTCGACCAAGATAAAGTAAACTCAATTTCCACTTTGGTTGAAAATCAAATGGAAAATCTTGGCGTTAGCAAAAGTGCCGTAAAAAAAATCTTTAACATTGTTATCGAAACACTTCAAAACATCTGCCTTCATGGCGAAAAAGATAACAATGGATACCAAATGACTTATTTTATTATTGGAAAAAAAGAAAATGAGTTCACTATTTTTTCAGGAAATATTGTTACAAGTTTGGTGGCCGAAAAATTAAACCTTCGATTAAATGCTGTAAAATCACTTAGCGATACCGATTTAAAAAAACAGTACATGGACGTTCTTTCTAATGGAGAACTTTCTGCTAAAGGCGGTGCAGGATTAGGATTTTTGACAATTGCCTTAAAATCAGGCAATAATATGGATTTTGAATTTCAAGGATTAAATAAAGAGTATTCATTATTTTCATTACAATCAAAAGTACAAGGATAATACAATGAAACGTTTAGAAATAAAAGAAACTAACAATACGCCACATATACTATTTGATGTGACTACTGGCGTATTTGTTATTGAAGGCAAATCGTTTCCTGAGGATAGTAAAGAATTCTATAGACCACTCATTGAATGGTTTGATGGATTAATTGCAGCAAAATCCGTTTCTGAACTAACTTTAACATTTAATCTATTTTATTTAAGCTCCTCTTCCATTATATCCGTTAAACAATTATTAATGAAACTTATTGACCTTAGCAATAATGGTGCAAAGGTGAATGTGTTATGGAAATATGATGATGATGATGATGACATCAAAAAAACGGGGGAAGACTACCAAAAAATAACCAAACTACAGTTTGATTTCCAAACAAACGATTAATTGATACTTCTTTTCTATTTAAAGTACTGAATCCAAAAACGATTCTTGTTTTTTTGTGCTCACATGCAACGTACTGATGAAAAAAATCGACTTACTTATGGAATAATTAAGTCTATATTTCAAAAATAACATGAAAAGAACAACAACACTCGCTATACTATTACTGATAACTACAAATTGCATTTTAGCTCAAACCAAAAGTATTTTATTTTTAGGAAATAGTTATACCGCTGTAAATAATTTACCACAAACCATAAAGGACCTATCGCTTTCATTAGGCGATTCAATCGTATTCGATTCAAACACTCCAGGAGGATACACTTTTCAAGGTCATTCAACAAATGCAACCTCCCTTGCAAAAATAAATCAGCAAGCGTGGGATTATGTTGTACTTCAAGAGCAAAGCCAATTACCTTCTTTTTCTCCAAATCAGGTTGCTAGCGCTGTTTATCCTTTTGCTAGGACACTCGACAGTCTAATTTTAACGAATGATAGTTGTACCGAGACAATCTTTTACATGACATGGGGCCGTCAAAATGGAGATGCATCAAATTGTGCATCGTATCCTCCAATATGCACGTATGATGGAATGCAACAACGACTTCGTGATAGTTATATGGAAATGGGGTTAAACAATCATGCAACTATTTCGCCTGTTGGCGTAGCATGGAAAAACATGCGAGATAATTACCCTGCAATTAATTTATACCAAGCAGATCAGAGTCATCCAAGTGTTTATGGGACCTATTTGGCAGCTTGTGTGTTTTACTCAACTATTTTTCATAAATCATCTGTTGGGGCAGGTTTTGTGACTTCTGGAATTTCTAATACAGATGCATTAATTATTCAAACAATTGCTAGCAATACTGTTTTAGATAGTTTATCAACGTGGCAAGACATGGGTGATATTCCAAGCGCAGCATATACCTATACGGTGAATAACAATACTGTAAATTTCACAAATACCTCTTTAAATTCTACCAATTTCACTTGGGATTTTGGTGATGGCAATAGCTCCTCAACGGCAAATCCACAACACACATATGCTAACCCTGGAACGTACACTATTTCATTAACGGCATCAACAATCTGCAATGAATTTACTACAACTGACACAATTACAATTATACCAACAACAATTACCAATCTAGATAACACCGATTTTAATATTTACCCAAATCCAACAAGTGGAGTGGTGACGCTTCAATTCTCCAGCTTGCAAGATGAAATAACAATACAACTATTCAATTCGATAGGTCAAAAGCTGGTTCATCAAAATTGTTCATCAGTCAATACAGTGACTTTAGACCTCACCACATACAATCTAGGAATATATCAGATAGTTGTTATTGACAAAAAAGGAACAATAAGTTGCACTCCTTTAATCAAAAAATAGTTGATTCAAAGTTGGAAATTTTGGCAGCTGAAACTTTGCATGTAATCGAATTACATTCAATAAATTTACAATAACTAACAAAAAAAGTAAAACGACAGGTAATACTCGCGTGATTCGAATTAATGTAAGGGAACTTACGGTTTGAAAATCACCGCCTCTAACCACAAAATACAAACTAGGCAAACAAATAACTAAGCCAGTAAAAATCATCGCATTCAACATATTTGCATAAAATACATTCCTGTTTTTCAATACAATCAAAACACAAATAACAGGCAAAATTGAAGCAAACTGATATTCCCAAACAGTATTATAACTCAAGAAAAATGTCAATGAAATTGCAATAATCAATAACAATAAACTCTCCAATTTCAACTTAACATCTTTAATAAAGGGAATACAAAAAGAAAGTAATAAACTTAAATAAATTGGCAATTTAAACACCTTCGCACTTACTTCTGTACCCATAATTGTATCTACAAAAACTGGTAACGAAAACACATCAATATGCATTAGTTTATAATCACTTTGCGCGATTAAATTCAACCAATGAATGCTATTATCTTTCATATAGTCATTGAGTACAAAATTATTCTTGAAGATATTCATGTTTGCTTTGATAAAGTCAAAATCAAACATTACATCCAGCATTTTATTCCAGCCTATACTTTGTGGATTTAGAATTGGAACAATTAAAAACAATAGGGATACAAATGAATATATCAACAAACTTTTTATAGTTGTTCTTCTTGTTTCTTTTACCATTAATAAAACAGGAAGCATTAACAATACAATAGGTTTAGTAAAAAAGGAAATTAATAAACCTGCTAACAAAATACGATTCGCCTCTTTTGAATTATTTTCATAAGTAAGCATCAATATTCCAATCAATATCATTGCCAATGCTAATACCAAAGGAGCATGCATGTTTCCAACATACAACATCCAATAGGTGGGAAATGCACATAGCATAACAAAATATATTGCGGTCTTTTGAAATTGACTACTTGTATGTTTACCTATAAAACGTGCCGTATAAACCATGATTAATAAGGAAAAAAGAATAAAAAGCCAATAACTTAACCAAGGTGTAAAAAAGGAAAACCAACTTGCGACAAAAACACAAAACGCTGGATGAGCTAGGTACCAAGTTGAATATGGACCATATTGTTGTCCACCCCATGTATCAAAAGCACTACGACCTTCTAAAAGATTTAAAAACGATTTTGGAACAGCGAAATAGTCAATTCCTTGCACTTTTGCATGCTCGGCTCCAAAGAAAAAAACATCCAACCATCCAAAATGAAGTGATAGCAGCATTAGGAGAACAATAGCGCCTATTAAAAATGGACCAATCTTTATAAATGTATTTTTCATCGTTATCAAAAATAATTATTTTTCGGAGAATACAATATATAATAATCATGAGCTAAATTCTATTAACTTTGTCAGGCAATTATGGCGCTACTTGGATTTATAAAAAAAGCACAAAACCCAAACGAATTATCTTTTTGGGGGCATATCGATGCTTTGCGTGGACATCTTTTTCGTTCAGCAATTGCAGTCGTTTTAATTGCAGTTGTCTTATTTTGTTATCCAGAATTTTTATTCGACACCGTAATTTTCGGACCTATTCATGATGATTTTTTAACCTACCGTGCTTTTTGTAAATTATCGCACATGCTTGATTTAGGTGATCAATTATGTTTTGGACATTATACCTTTAAACTTCAAGCACTCGGACTCGCAGACCAATTCACATCACAAATGTGGATTGCATTTATTGGAGGAGTTATTTTAGCAGCACCATATATCCTTTTCGAAGTATGGAAATTTATTAAACCAGCATTAAAAGACAAAGAGAAAAAGGGAGCAACTGGCTTCATTATTTCTGCAACATTGTTATTTATTTTCGGTGTTTTATTTAGCTATTTTATCGTTGTCCCGCTTACCATCAACTTTTTAGGAAATTATAAAGTAAGTGAGCTGGTTGAAAACCAATTTACAATGGATAGTTATATTTCAACAGTTACTACTCTATCTTTTGCGACTGGACTTGTATTTGAATTGCCTGTTCTTGTTTTCTTTTTAACAAAATTTGGGCTAGTTACGCCAGAATTCATGCGAAAATACCGCAAACACGCAGTAGTAGTAATACTTATAGCAGCTGCGGTAATAACTCCTTCACCAGATATTACCTCTCAAATGTTAGTGGCGTTCCCCTTGTATTTCTTGTATGAAGCAAGTATATTTGTTTCTCACTATGTAGTGAAAAGAAAAGCTAAACAATAAGTCGAACTAACTTATTCTTCTTAACCAATAACTTATTATAATGAGTAATTCTGTAAAAGAGTTTAATGACTATCGCGCTAAAATGAATGAAAAAATATTAGCAGCTGATAATGTTGTTCTAAAAAGGTTGTTTAACCTTGACACAAATACCTATGCAGAAGGAGCGCTTCCTGTAAAAACCAAAGAAATGCTTGGATTAGTTGCATCAATGGTTCTGAGATGCGATGATTGCATAAAATATCATTTGGAAAAATGTAAAGAAAATGGAGTTGATACAGCAGAGGTATTTGAAGTATTTGCTGTTGCAAATATTGTTGGAGGTACAATTGTTATTCCTCACACAAGAAGAGCTGTTGAATTTTGGGAAGAATTGCAAAAATCTTAAATGCTGGCATCGAGATTAAAACATATAATCTTTAAAATTACTTTCGCCTACACATTTTTGTTTAGTGCAGTATTTTCTTATGCACAAAGCACTAAAGTTTCTGGTAAAATTGTTGATGCTATTTCGCGTGAACCACTTCCGTTTGTAAACATCATCTTCAAAGGCACAACAGTTGGAGTTACCACAGATATTGAAGGCAAATACATCATGTCAACCACCCTAAAAGTGGATTCATTGGTTGTTTCCTACATTGGATACACAAAAGTTACGAGGGCCGTAAAAGCAGGTATTACTCAAGAAATAAACATTGGATTGACACAAGGAATTGAACTGGCTGCAATCGAAGTGAAACCCGGAGAAAATCCAGCACATCGAATTTTAAGAAAAATTATTGCCAACAAAGACAAAAACGATAGAGAAGAATATGAGGCTTATGAGTATGAAGTATACAATAAAGTTGAATTTGATTTAAACAACCTTAGTGAAGACTTTCAAAACAATAAATTATTAAAACCTTTCTCTTTTATCTTCGATAATATTGATAGTTCCAACACAAAAGAGAAACCCTACCTACCTGTCTTTATGACTGAATCCCTTTCGGATTTTTACTATAGAAAAAACCCCAAAACAAGGAACGAAAAAATAAAAGCTAGTAAAGTTGCAGGAATTGAGAACTCCAGTGTTTCTCAATTCATGGGCGATATGTATCAAAATGTAAATATATACGAGAATACTATTTTAGTTTTTGGGAAAAATTTCATCAGTCCAATCTCAGACAATGCTTTGCTTTTTTATAAGTTCTATTTAATTGATAGTATCGTAATTGATGGGCACAAATGTTATCAATTGCAGTTTAAACCCAAACGAAAACAAGAATTAACATTTACAGGAAATCTTTGGGCAGCAGACACTTCATTTGCAATAAAACAAATTGAAATGAGTATTGCTGATGACGCCAACATCAACTTTATAAATGCAACGAATGTTGTCCAAACATATGTTCAAATAGATAGCCTTTGGATGATGGAAAAGGAACGTTTAGTAATTGACTTTAACCCTTTTCCAATCGAACAGAAAAAAAAGAATTTAATGGGTATTTATGGACGGAAAACAGCCTCCTACAATAACTTTAAAATTAACAAACCAAAAGACGATAAATTTTATTCAATAACCGAAAACTTGACGGTAGCTGATGATGCGTTCAAAAAAGATGAAAATTTTTGGTTGCAAAGTAGGCATGATACACTTTCAAAAAACGAGAAAGAAATCTATCACATGGTGGATACACTTCAATCATTACCTGTTTACAAAACGTGGATTGATGTATTACAAATTTTTGTTACGGGCTATAAAGTAAAAGGCAATTTTGAATACGGACCTTACTACAACATGTTTAGTTTTAACACCATTGAAGGAAATCGTTTTAGATTTGGAGTAAGAACAAGCAACCAGTTTAGCAAATGGTATGAATTAAGTGGTTATCTAGCTTATGGTACCAAGGATGAAGAATTTAAATACAAATTGGGTATACGTGCATTTATTGACAAAAAACCAAGAACAATGGTTGGTTTTTATTACAAAAATGACAATGAAATTTTAGGACAAAGTCAGAATGGTTTCACAACCGATAATATTTTAGCATCCGTTTTACGAATAACACCATTAAGAAATTTGACGAGAGTAAAAGAAGTAAATTCCTATATTGAACGACAATGGTTTTCGGGCTTCTCAACCAAACTTAGTTTTTACAATCGTCAAATGTTCCCCTTAGCCGATTTTCACTACGAATACCTAGGAAAAGGAAATACAATTGCTTACAAAGATAAAATTACGACATCCGAAATTAGAGTTTTAGCTCGATTAGCCTACGATGAAAAATTCATAGATGGAGTATTTACTCGAACAAGTTTAGGCACTCACTACCCTATTCTGCAAGCACAATATACAATGGGAATTAAAAATTTATTTAATAGTGACTACAATTACCACAAACTGGTCGTAAATGTGGATGATCGAATCCGAATAAACCCTATTGGCTATTTTGATTACATTTTAGAATACGGAAAAATTTGGAACCAACTTCCTTATCCGTTATTAGAGTTACACGGAGGAAATGAAACTTACACTTACGATCCATATGCTTTTAACAGCATGAATTATTATGAGTTTGTAAGCGATGAATATGCATCAGCATCTATTCAACATCACTTTGACGGATTTTTCTTAAATAAAATACCATTAATGCGAAAATTGAAATGGAGAGAAGTTGTTGGAGCAAAAGCATTAATTGGTAGAGTTAGTCCTAACAACAAAACATTACTATTATTTCCAAATCACTTATACGAATTAAATCGTGGTCCATTTTTTGAAGCCAATATCGGCATCGAAAATATTTTTAAAATATTTCGCTTGGATGGAGTTTACCGATTATCCTATTTAGATAATCCACGTGTAACGCCATTTAGTATAAGATTTTCATTTCAATTTAGTTTCTAAAATGATATTAAGAACAGAGAATTTAGTAAAGAAGTATAAAAACAGAACGGTTTCAAACCAAGTAAGTGTGGAAGTTCGACAAGGAGAAATTGTTGGATTACTAGGTCCGAATGGTGCTGGAAAAACAACATCTTTTTATATGATTGTTGGAATGATTCAACCCAATGCTGGTAAAATATTTCTAGATGATAAAGAAATCACCAATGAACCTATGTACAAGCGTGCACAACTTGGAATTGGTTATTTGGCGCAAGAAGCATCCGTTTTCAGAAAATTAAGTGTGGAAGATAATGTTCGCGCAATTTTAGAAATGACCAAACTTACAAAGCAAGAACAAAATGAAAAATTAGAAGAGTTGCTTAATGAATTCCACTTGCAACATGTTAGAAAAAATTTAGGAGATCGTTTATCGGGTGGAGAAAGAAGAAGAACTGAAATTGCACGTTGCTTGGCTGCAGATCCAAAATTCATTTTACTTGATGAACCATTTGCAGGAGTTGATCCAATTGCAGTAGAAGACATCCAAGGAATTATTGCAAAATTGAAACAAAAAAACATTGGAATCCTAATTACTGACCACAATGTTCAGGAAACACTTCAAATTACAGATAGAGCATATTTACTTTTTGAAGGAAAAATTCTAAAAGCTGGAAGTGCAGAGGAATTAGCAAGTGATGAACAAGTACGAAGAGTTTATCTAGGTAAAAATTTCGAATTAAGAGGAAGTAAAAAACAGGAAGCACAAGAGTAATGAATTACCAACAAACACTGGACTATATGTATAGTCAGCTGCCAATGTTTCAACGCATTGGAAGTGCTGCTTATAAAGACAATCTTGACAATACAATTGCAATATGCAAATTGCTAAACAATCCAGAAAACAAATTTAAATCTATTCATGTAGCTGGCACAAACGGAAAAGGCTCTACCTCACACATGCTTGCTTCTATTCTACAAAGTGCAGGATATCGTGTTGGTTTATACACATCACCTCATCTAAAAGATTTCAGAGAGCGAATCAAAATTAACGGAGAACTAATTCCTGAAAATTATGTAATCGATTTTGTATCAACTTATAAAAATGATTTTGAAAAAATTCAACCTTCCTTTTTTGAAATGACCGTTGGATTAGCATTCGATTATTTTGCAAATTCAACTATTGACATTGCTGTTATTGAAGTTGGTTTGGGTGGTAGATTGGATTCCACAAATGTAATTACACCCGAACTATCGATTATTACAAATATTAGCTTTGACCACACTGCTTTACTAGGTAATACACTCGAAAAAATCGCAATTGAAAAAGCCGGTATCATCAAAAAAGACATTCCTGTTGTAATAGGTGAAACGCATGCTGAAACAAAATCAATTTTCGAAACAAAGGCAAAAGATTCTCCAATTTCCTTTTCGGATCAGTTATTTGTTGCTAAAAACATTCATCAAGTTAGCAACACCGATTTCTTTTTAGAAATGGATGTTTTTAAAAATGAAGCAATGTATTTAGAAAAATTACAGAGCGAATTATTGGGTCAATACCAACAAAAGAATATCCCAACAGTACTTACTGCAATAGAACTGTTAGCAACAAAAGGATTTACAATTACAGAACAACATATCCGAGAAGGAATCAAAACCGTTATTAAGCAAACGGGATTATTAGGCCGCTGGCAAATACTATCAACAACACCTCTTACAATTGCAGACACCGGACATAATGAAGCTGGAATAAAAGAAGTACTTAATCAAATTCAGCTAACACCTCATCAGCAATTGCATTTTGTAATTGGAATGGTAAACGACAAAGACATTACAACCATTTTGAAAATGCTTCCTAAAAATGCAATTTATTATTTTTGTAAAGCAGCCATCCCAAGAGCATTGCCAGAAATAGAACTTGCGGCACAAGCAAATTCGATTGGACTAAATGGAAAAATATTTAACAGTGTAAAGGAGGCCTTAACAGCTGCTCAAAAAGCAGCAAAACAGAACGATTTAGTATTTGTTGGAGGTAGCACATTTACAGTTGCTGAGGTTGTTTAATTGTTTTCAATTCTGGACACATTAAATAACCCTTATAGTCAAGCATTTAAGGTCATTTTGTGCTGTTTTTACAAAAAAAAATAAAAATATTTTTTGCACTTTCCAAAAAGTAGTTATATTTGCAGCCCGTTTAGCAATAAATGTGATTTGGGAGCTTAGCTCAGCTGGTTCAGAGCACCTGCCTTACAAGCAGGGGGTCACTGGTTCGAACCCAGTAGTTCCCACCAACGCGGGGATTTCAAATATAAAATTTGAATCCCCGTTTTTTATTTCCGCTATGTCCATAGATAATTGGGCGAAGTAGCGGATTACAAAATTCACTTCCTTGGTTCGACATCGGTTCGTTTTCTTGTCATAGTAAATACCTTGGGGGAAGATGACTTTTTGAAGGATAATCTTGTCCTTAAAGGTTAGGATATCCCACATTTTATGAAGGTTTGCTGCCATTTCAAATGCAACATCGATGCATTTATCTAGGTTCGACACTCGTTTTCCGGCAGAGTTATAAGCATCCTCCATTTTCTTTAAATCTTCCTTGTAAAGTGCCATGTACTTCTGATAAAGGTCAATGGTAACCTCCTCCTCCATAAATCGAACTTCCAAGCGTTCAATCTTACGATTTAGCTCAAGTATTTGTTCCCTGATTTTCACCTTGTTTTCTTCGCTTTCCCGGTTTATTTTGTTGTAGGTGGCTATTAGCTGCTTCTTAAGAAAACCCTTCGTGTTTGGCAATATTTCCCATTTTAGCAGGGAAAGGGTATGTTTGAATAGCGCATGCACTTCATTACCACTTTTATTATTGCAACATCCTTTAGTATTGCACTTATAATAGGGTAATTTCTTGGATTTTACGATATAACCACGCATTGGTTGGTCGCAGGAGGAGCAGCGCATAAAACCCTTTAAAGGAATAGGCTCGTTTTCAAAATGAAGGCTGTATCCATGTGCATTTTTCTCAACTTCTCTGTTGGCTTTTAGGAAAAGCTCATGATCAACTAAAGCCTCATGTTCCCCTTTTACTAATTTACCTTCCAAAAGCTTGTGGGATAAGAAACCGCAATAAAAAGGGTTTTTCATGTATTCAGAAATTCTCCTCTCATCTACTTCCAAACCGAAGGTCATTAACCTTCTCGAAATTTCTGCTGAAGAGAGTTGCTCAAAAGCCTTCCATTCAAAAGCCTTTTTGAAAATTCTCCCCTTTTCATTTACAATAATCCTGTTTCTTTTTTCAGAGCGTACTATTTCATAACCAAATGGAGCCTTACCTATCCATCTGCCGCTTTGTATTGCTTCCTTCATTCCTGCAACACATTTTTCTCTTCTTAATTGATTGTCGTATTCACTAAAAATAAACTGGATGTTCTGTTGTAGCTTACCACTTGGTGTGGAAGTATCAGTTGGTTGGGTTACAGCTTGTAGATTTACCCCCTGCTTTTTTAATTGTTCTGTTATGTAAATAGCATTTCCACCTGATCTTGAAAAACGATCAACCGAATAAACTATAATAGTTGAAATTTTTTCTCTGCTTCGCTTTACAAATGAAAGCATATTATTGAACTCTTTGCGTTCATCATTTTTAGCACTTTCATAAGTTCCTCCAAAATATCCTTTTACAATCAGATTATTTTTGATAGCGAATTGGTCACAGGCTTTACGTTGAGTTTCCAAACTCATGTTATTATCTGCTTGCTCTTTGGTGGATACCCTTGTATAGATAACGCAATTACTCGTGCGTTCTATTTCTTTACTTTTCCCTCTTGCAAATTTCTCTAAAATCTTTACTTCCATCATGCTGCTAATTTTATTTCGTTGTTATTACTTATTTCAATTACGTCTTTTTCTTCTTCACATTCATTTATGATTCTATGTGATTGATAAACCAAATAACTAAAGGCTTTATAAAAATCGACAAACGCTTTTAATTGTTCGTCTGTAAATTGACTAAACTCTTCGTTTTCTTTTAATTCATCAATAGTTAAGTCCTCTGTTCTTTTATATATTCCTGTATTTTCAAGCTTTTTCATTCTATTCAAGTCTAAGTTAAACAATCTGTTCCACACATCCAAGTCCCTCTACACCTTGCTATTGTTGGGCGTAACAGGGCTTGGCAATTTTATTAATTCAGGAAATAATTTTTGGAAGGGTTCCTTTTTTGTTGCATGCCTAATCAGGTTTAGAACGAATAAATACTTTATAATTGCTTGTTTTGTCAAGGTAAATTTTACTCCTTCTTTCTCTTGTTCAAGATGTTTGGACAATAACTGAAACTGTTCATAAAGTTTGCACAAATCTTCAAAGAAGGGAAAATCTCCCGGTAATTGTTTGAGTTGTTCTGATAGGAGTATCTGTTCAATCGCTTTATAAAAAGTGAAAGCTGTTTTATGGTACACTTTCTTTTTGTAGCTTAACTGAAACAAATTCTCCACAAGGCAACGGATACGTGGAAGAACAAATGCAAATGCTCCAACATTATTTTGAGTTATCCTTCCTCCTCTATTGGGATTATCAGAAAAATAATACTCCTTAAAATCAGATAATATTAATGTTTGTTGGATTCTATCTAAAAGATCTATCTGCAGATATTTATACCCCTCAAGGTCATTGTCTTTTTCCTGAATTACTATTTCCTGCGTTTTGTTTTTGATCAATTCTTTCTGCTCATGTTGTTCTGTTTTAATAGTTACTAATTGTTGCTTTTCTGATTGAACTGCGTTGTCTGAAATACCTAAATCAAGTTTCATCTCTTCCAAATTTGGAGGAGAATTAAAGCTCCTGTTCAGGTAAGCGTATTGTTTACAGGTATTGCTGCAATACTTTTTTGTATTGCGTTTCCCTTCAATTGGTTTATTACAGTGTAAGCAGTTCATTCTTTTGTCTTTTTTTAATTCAAATCAATATCATCGGGGTTTTCTTCTCCAAAACGAAGTTCATTCCATTCGTTTACTACGTCAAAAATATTTTGTAATGCTGATCGTTGGATTTTGTTGTTCGTGTTGTAAGAGAGTTCCATCACAACTTCTCCCATACTTTCGTTTGTACCAATAATTTTATTACCCAAACTTCCTGTGCGAATCATCTTACACACATCAAGAAATATTTCGATGGCAATTTTTATTTGTTGTTTTTCAATACTTGCTTTCATTCTCTATGCTTTTAATTGAAATTGCTTCCCTTTTGTTTTATAATGATACACTTTGGTGTTCTTATCTTGTTCCATTTCTAGTGATTCATCGTTATCCGGTAACTGAATGCGTTGTTGTGAAGCAATTAATTTATTAGTGGTTTGAATTTGCTTTAATAAGAGTTTAAATTGTTCATCTCGTTCCTCCATTTGTCTTTTATGTTCTTGCTGCAAGGTTTCTAAATCACGCTTTGCCACATAACTGCCAATAAAATATCCGGCAGCCAGTCCAGTTAATCCGGTTGAGACCGGATTTTTGATTAAATCCTGAATGTATTCCATCCAATCTTTCTTTTCTTCCGTTTTTTCCCCTTCTTTTTTTGTGTTTGAAGTAGATTCTTGATTTGTTTCGCTCATGTGCCCTCCTTTTATTATTGTTTTAGCATCAATTACAGTCAATTTTATACCATGATTGCGCCTTTTTACCGTCAATTAGCGTCAATCATTCAAAAGCTTTTGGTGTCATTGACGATACAAAGAAATATCCCTTATTCGGTTTTATTCTCCTACTGGGAGTGAGGGTGGGAGTTGATTTTTGGTAATAGCTTGATTATAAGAAATAAAAAAGGCAGGGATTCCCTGCCTAAAAATCACACAAACATGAATTTTTATTTTTTCTTTTTGTCGTCCTGAAGTGTTGATGAGTATTTTAGATATGCTAATTTGATCTTATCGAAAACTGGTGGTTCGTAATCACGTTTGGATTTATGAATACTAGCAGAATGGTTACTTTGCCAGTTTTTCCCTAGTTCTAAACCGAATGAACTGGCGAGCTCTTCGGTTATTTTTGTAATCTCACCTTTTCCGTTATTAATGAATCCTGCTTGATGCAATCCATAAACCAATTGAACAAACTCATTCTTATTATCTTTTGTCCCCGTCCATTTTATTCCGGCAAGTTCCTTCTTTGTCGTTTTATGTTCTTTATGGTCAAATAAGTGCTCGAATTTACTCTGAATTTCCCTATAAGCTGTGTGTCTTACCAAAAGTTTTAGCAGTTTGCGTTGATCCAAGGCTATTTTTTTCAATGCCTTTTCTTCTTCGCTTAAATAAAGAGCGATCTCCTTTCCATTTTCAATTCGCTTAAATGGTCGTTCATCTTCTACTTCGCCATATGTTGTTCTAATGTGATCCAAAATATCTGTTATCTCCTCGCCTCGTTTGTACCAAGTGGCAAACAAGTCAATCATTTGCGAATGCTCCGGTATTAATAACGACCAGCCCAAAACAAATTCTGTATCAGTGATTAGTTCTTGTTTTACAAAATCTTTGTCTTTTGCTTTCTTGTAGCGGGCTGTATAATTCTTTTCTATTGCACCAACATAACGGGTCAAAAGATCTTCAAAAAGTTTATTTAAATTTTGTGACATAAAAATTATTTTTTGGCAGCTTCTACTAAATCCGAGAAATCTGCTATTTCTATCACAGACTCAGCCGGATATTCAAATTTATTATATGGATTCAAATTTATAACTTTGAGTCCGGACTCTTTTGTAAATCGAGAAAAAACATCATTTACATGTTCGTCTCCAAATGAATAACCAGCTACAAAAAGCTCTTTCCCTCCTAACATTTGCTTGCTGAATCGGGAATAAATTGAATTATACATAAAGTCCGCAGATATTAAATCTTTTTTTCCAGAACCATTGCCAGTAATAAAACGCGGAACAACGGTATCCGGACTAAAAGTTTGGATTACTTGCCCAGTTTGAATATCAACCCTCACAAGATAATGCATACTCGGATAATCTATAGGTTTAAAATAGCTATACTCATCTGTCCTTGTCAATACACCATTATTCTCATTACAATGCTCAAACATAAAACTATCAACACTTCCATGCAGTTTGTAGATTTTAATATTTGACGAGTCGAATTCATCACCAAATGTCGGAATATTCTGCTCATTATATTGAAGAACTGAGCCTTTTTCTGTAAATCCATTACAAAAATCTAAATTGGAATATTTCAATAACTTTTCAACTAAAAGATCATGATTTAATGTAAAAACATGTACCTCTTCATACATTTTAATATAATCAATGAAAGGCTTGTATGCTATCATTAATTCCTGTTCAGATTTACTAATAAAAAGCATATCAGCAATAAGATGATTGACAATTTCTTCTAAAATATATGAATCCGGAGTATTAAAAATAGGATCATAAAATTCATTAGGTGATTCAATATTCTGTTCCTTATACATCCGATTCTTTACTTTACTATAAATTGGACCATACCAATTTGCATTACCCGAATGATCTTTGATAAATTGATAAAAATCTTCATAGTCTTTAAATCCTCCTTTTGAAGAATTGTATTCACAAACTATCTCATCTAAAAGATACGAGTAACATAACCAATCTGCACCCAAACTGCCGTTATGCAATGTTGTCTGATCTTTTCCATCTCTCCATGCCCATTCACCTCCCGAAAACCGCAAAAGTTGTTCTCTCTGATCACGGTCAAATCGTTTTTTAATATCATTGCCGAGCGGGAGGTCCGCCAATCGCGAAAAACCCGCCCCTAATAATATGTTTAATGATTTTTTCATGTTTACACCTTTATAAGACAATAGGACATTAAAAAGTTAATTATTCAATATTCTTTTGATTTTTTTTAAGCGTTTGCATAAAAAATTCAAAATCAGTTGTCATACCCTTTATATTATCTGGAAGACAATCCGCATTTTGAACGTGACGCATATACAAAAAAAATAAAAAGCTCTTAAAAAAACTCTCCATTTTTTCAGAGGATTGACCGAATTTATAACAGAATTTAATAATTTCCTTAGTTTGATTTTCTGAATCTATAATCAGGTAAGATTTCCATAAATTATGTATAAATTTATTCCTCAACTCAATATAATCATTCAGTTCCTCCTCAACCACTAATCTTGGATTCAGCTTTAATTTATTGAACAATGCACCCAATGTAGCCTTTCGAATTTCTTTCGATTTTAATCCATTATTTAAAAAATCACTTGTTGTTATTCCATATGTTTCATGGCCAAATTCCATCAAGTGGGCTACAATTTCACTAACAATAAACTCAACACGCTGGGTTGAAACTAGTGCCATTCCAATTCGAGAGTAGACAAAAGTTCTATTCCTTCTCCTTTTAAATCTCTGATAAAATCGAAATAGTATTGATATAAAAAAAACAATAGTAAACAGTATAACTAAGATTTTCATATGCTACCGTATCTTGCTGTTATCGAATCACAAAGTTCATCAACAAAAACCTGCATTGCAGTTTTAACAAAATCAAGCTCAGATTGACTAAATTGTATTTTTTGATTTAAAATTAGTTCTTTTTTAATGTCTCTAGGTATGGCATTAGCCACGTGATTAATAAATTTCTGATCCGCCTTACCTAAAGAATGAACAATCGCATGACGAGCAGATTGCGCCAAAATTATGGTGTTAAAAATTGAATTAGCTTCAATTTTTATATCCAAATATTTTTTAAATGCTTTTACAGTTGAAGCCATATTTTGAAAATTTATATCATTTTTTTGAGACAAAAATTCTTTTGTAAAATCAGGCTTAATATTCGAGACAAAAAGATAGTTGGCTGTGTGATGGAAAATATCGTCTAAAATTGATGTAAAGTAAGAAACCTGCAGTACTAGGCACGAGTTAAACATTGATAAATAATGAATTCTTAGAGAATCATTATTCCTTACATTTTTTAGAGCCGTCAATGTCTTTTCCGCTAAATAACTCGGATTATCAATCTTGAATGGACCTGTTCTTAAATTAGAATTTAAATTCTCTATGTGGTTAATGCATGTATCAAGTATTATCCTATCAAATACAATTAACTCATCAACAGATATTAAGTGCGAGTCCAATCGATCTTTTATTGAATCGAAATTTATCATATAAATCCAAATTATTCGATAATACATAATAATACAACAATAATCATGAAAACAAAAGAAAAATTTTTGACAGTTGATCAAGTTTTTGAACTATTTGACCTGTTCATTAGAGAAAGTACGAATGGAAAACGGCTCAAGAAAAATGGGAAACATCTCCGTCCTCGAACAGTTGCAGCCTACCACATCACAAAAAAAAGGCTATACGACTTTATTCAAGACACAGGGTATGTTTTTAAAGTGTTTTTACCAAACAAGCTCACAAAACGTGAAAAAGAATTTGTCAAACGTTATTGGAAAAAGTTCTTTAAAAAATTTACAGATTATTTGTATTACGATTGCAACTATTTTGATAATTATGTAGGTAAAATTATTAAAACATTACGTTTATTTTTTGGATATCTCAATGACGAGAAGGACATTTTTGTTGGTCATTTTTACAAATCATTCTATAGTTACTCTGAAAAAATACCCATTGTAGTTCTAAATCCAGAACATTTACATTATTTAATTTATGATAATGAATTCAATACTAAACTATCACCCAAAATGAAAAGCTTAAAAGACATTTTCATTTTTGGATGCTCGGTAGCATTAAGATACAGCGATATCATGGCACTAAACAAAAACAGTTTGCAATATTATAATTCGGGCTACTACTTACAAGCCGATTCTATAAAAACAGGAACTCATACCAATATTAAACTTCCTGATTATGCAGTTGAAATATTAGAACGATGGAAAGAAAAAAAGAAAATGGGGCGACTATTCCCATATTTTGCTGTTGCAACTTTTAATAACTATTTAAAAGAGTTAGGTAAGCTAATGAACCTAACTGAGCCTTTTCCGAAATACCGGCATAAAAGAGGAGAAAAAGTCCTTATTTATAGAAATAAAGCAAAACGTGAACATTTTACAGTTGCTGACCATCTTTCATCTCATACGATGCGCAGAACGGCAATTACAACCATGTTAAGACTTGGCATGCCCGAACATATGGTGAGAAAAATTTCTGGTCATGCTCCCAACAGTATTGAGTTTGAACGTTATGTGAGTTTTGCACAAAGTTATATTGATGAACATACGGAAAAAGTGTTTGATAAAATTAAAAACTTAAAGCTAAATCCTATTGAAAAAACGAGCTAAAAAAGCTATATTTGGTATTCAAAAAACACCTAATATACTGATGCTCAACTCAAACCATAGTCCATTCGGAACTATTTTAGATAACCGGAACTTTGGAAATAGCCCGAGAGTTGGGTTTAATGGGCAAGAAAAAGACAACGAAATATCTGGAAATGGAAATAATTATACAGCAGAATTTTGGCAGTATGACAGTAGACTAGGTAGAAGATGGAATGTTGATCCAATATTAAAACCTTGGGAAAGTTTATACGCAACTTTTGGTAATTCCCCAATTTTATTTTCTGATCCGAATGGAAACGATATTAATCTACCAAAAGGAAAAGAAGGTAGAGACGTTAAGAAGGATATAAAATACCTAAAAAAGCATGATTCTGATTTTGCAGCCAAGTGGAAAGCTATAGAAAAGGAGTACAAGGGTAAAAAAGATTTGAATATTTTAAGAGTTGAAAATACCAATAACACACTTGCAGATTTGAAGATTCAAGGCAATCCAAGAGGAACGAAAGAATCAAATAAAAATCAAGATTATTTGTACTATAGCTCAAAGGGGGATTTAAAAAGGGAGAATGTTGCTGTAACTTATCAACAAGATATAACCTCACCGCCTATAGACCTTAGAGCAGGAAGAGTAGCTCAAACCGCTTATACATTTCATACTACAATTGCTCCCGAAATATTTGACAAATGGACTGTTGCAAATATTCCTCCAAGCGATGAAGATTTTTCTTTTGACTTAGATTTTTCTAACAAAAAGAGCGTAATTACAAAAGTTAATTTTACTGCAATAAATAAAATTCGAAAATCTGAACTGAGCTATGAGCATTCCTATGTGTCTTATGAAGATGCTTTGGATATAACATATACTGTTCGAGCTATGAGTGTCCCTATAATAGTAGTTGGAGTCATTACAAGATCTGGCTTAAGAATTGACTATACAAATAGAGTTGTTGGCGGGAATGCCACTCTGACAAAAATTGTTAAACTAGGTCCTGGAGAAATTATTACAGGCGCAAAAATTGTCAAATAACTCAATGAAAAAAGCTAGCTACCTGTATATAATATTATTTGCAATTGTATCTTTTGCATTTATTAATCAATCGGGGCACCCCAAAGCAAAAATTATTTTTCAAAAGGAATATACGATTATTAATACTGATACATTCTATTTGAATAAAGCAAGGGGTAAAGATATGTTGGACAGAATTAAGAAAGCACTAAATGAAGATCCAAAAAAACATTGCGAAAAAAAAGATGGAATGATATATTACTATTTTAAAAATCAAGGCATCAAACTTTCTGCGACAATAGAAAGACCTAAATGGCCTTCGATGATTGAAATAAATTTCAACTCAAATAAAAATTTGACAAAGAAAATACATTTTTATGAAGGAGAAGTGAAATTATTTGATGTTAAAATTGATAAGAAAACTACATTTAAAGAATTGTTTAATAATCCACGAATAAATAACCTTATAGATTTTGGGTATTACAATAAAGAATCAAAAAATGTTTTTTTAGGATATTTTATAATTAATACTGAATATGCAAGCTATAGCGTATTTTTTGATGGATATAGTAATGAGTCAGCTGTAACATACATTAATGCATATCTGTAAAATTTCGAGTATTAGCAATTTTCTTAATCAATGCCTCTACATTGAACGGTTAGCTTCATATTCCAACTGGCTGTTCGCATTCGGAACTATTTTAGATAATCGGAACTTTGGAAATAGTCCGAGAGTTGGATTTAATGGCAAGGAAAAAGATGATGAAATTAAGGGTATAGGAAATAGTTTAGATTTTGGTGCAAGAATTTATGATAGCAGATTGGGAAGATGGTTATCTGTAGATCCATATAAAGATAAATACCATTCACTTTCTCCATACAACTTTGGATCCAACTCACCTTTATACTATATAGATATTGATGGTAACGATATTACACCTTCAACTGATTTTAAGTCGTCAAACTATTTCAAAGCATATCAATACTTATGCAATAGTAACACTGTTTATAAACAGTTGATTACAAAATATGAAAACAATAAAAAATTCAACTTGCAGTTGGGGACAGATGATACTAAAGTTTCTTCTGGTGCAGGTGCTACAACTAGTTATAAATATAATTATTCATGCTCAGACAATACTTGTAAAAAACGTATTGCGACTACTAGCATTGAGGCGTCTTCACATTTTATGAGCTCTGAATCGTCTGGTGATGTAAAGCTATGGCATTTTTATATTTTAGTCCATGAAGCAACTCATTCATTCGAACCTACAGATCCATACACCCCCGATCTAAACAACAATTCCGATCATGGTGCATTTGAGGCATTTTTATCTAAAACCATCGGAGCATTCACTGAGCTTTCAAAAGATTTAAATCTTGGATGGACGGATGAACAAATAAAAGAAGTTGCACTTTTTGGGGCAGAAGAAACGGCTACGTTTAAAAAATATATTGAAGAAAAAGCTAAAGCAAATGGTACAAAAGTGGAAGAGGAAAAAGCTAAATATGAAACAAGAGTAAATGATTTGTTGTCGAAGACTATAGAAATTCCAAAAACAACCACCACATCAACACCTTCTAAAGAAGCACAACCAGTCAAGAAAACTTCTGCAAATACAAAAAAGCAAGGGACTTCTAGCACAGAGAAGAAAAATCCAGTGAAGAAAAAATGAAAATAGTCCGGAGAAATGAAAACAAATGTTCTAATACTATCCCACATCTTTTTGACTGTATTTTGCTGGGCACAGTCAGAAAAGCAATTCCCTTTCGTTCCAAGAGACTTAAATCTCATTGATTCTATAAATGTATCGGATCTTGATAGAAGTAAAAGTTTTTATTTACATCGAACTATTCTTAATGATAGTGTTTTTATTGATTCTCAAATTCTGTGTGTTTCATTAAAAAGGGAGTGCGCAATTAAGTTTTTAAAGAGCTATAATGGTAATTGGTTCATCGAATCGGATCAAAAATGGATTTTGTTTTATAATAATTCTAAAAAGGAACTACAAAGTTTTCAGCCTTATTCAAAAGAAATTAGTTTATTTCCTTTAAATGAAAAAAAAGTAGGAAACACATTTGTTTACCCTTTTCATTTTAAAACAAATGAAGGTTATGAGTCTGACAAAAATTCTGTTTTTTTATTTCATCCATCTTTAGGAGTCGTTGGGGTAATTACTCCACAAACAAATTTAATTCGTTATGATTTTTCTCAACAAATTCTCAATCTATCTCAGGGATTAAATTCAAACGAAAATATTAATAATATAGCAGAAACATCTGCATCTACTTGGCAGAATAATTCATGCCTTGACACTGCAACAGTTTATCTTAAAAATGGAAAATGTTTTAATGAAAAAATGGGAGTCGAATTTCTTAATTCTTATTATTGTGAAAAACGATTTTATTTTTATAAAAACAAATGGATTAAAAAGAACTGCCAACCTACTGAAATATTATATGGGAGTAAAACAATTAATATTTGTAAAAATAGAACCTACTTTTTTTTTAAGACTAAAGCTGGCAGTTTAATTGCTGAAGGGAATTGGAATATTGAATATTTTTCAGGTTATTATAAGGATTATTACCCGAATAGAAACATCAAAAGTGAGGGCGAAAAATTTTCCGATTACAAGATTAAAAAGTGGAACTATTATAATGCTGAAGGGAAAAGAATAAGAGAGGAAATATATGATGAAAAAGGTGTGCTTATTTCTTCATCGAATTTCTAATTTATTAAATAAGCCGTTTATGCCATTCTAAAATATTCATTAGCATATATGACGGTACATCCTAAGGGCTTTCCTTTTATTCGAAGAATTACCTCGTTTGCATCATTAATAAAAGCGGACTCTACCTCTAACTCATAGTTATTTAAGCTGGTATCAAGCCATCGCTTGCCAATAAATTTTTCCGCTAGTTTAAGTTGTTCTTCAATAGACATAAGTTGAATTTATGTGTTGTTTATCTAACTCGATGACAGTTACAATTACTAAAATTTGGCAATAAAATTTTATAATAAATTTGATCAAATGTTCCTTGTTGTTTAGTAGTTCACACTTTTATTTTTCAATTCTAAACTGCGACTTATAAAGATATCAAACTGTCCACTTCGAACAATACTTTGTTTTTTTCTTGCTTTCCTGATTCAATATAAAATACCATGTTTTCTATCCTTTGTGCCCGTGAATAAGGAAATTTGTTCCTAATGAATAGTTGTAAGTTGTTCTCATAACAATCTTTCGCTTCTGTTTCTGTCCTAAATGTCCAACCTTGAATAAGAACTTTGGCATTTCCTTTTGTAATATTAAAGTTTATTATTTTATCTACTGTATTACATAGTTGAAAATTTGACTGAGTAAAGCCCTTTAAAAGAAATAAAGTATGAGTTTTTATGTTGCCTTGATATAGCGAAATGGAATCAACGAAATAGCCAATATCACTTAATCTACACAAAACATTTTTAGAAATACTGTCAATCTGTTCCATATCAAGAGAGCTATGAAGGTCTGAATCCTCTAAACAAAATTTTTCTTTTTTGTAAAAAATTGCAAGGCTTGAATCATAAGCAATTGAAACGAACTCCTTATTAGCATTAGTGGAATTATTTTCATTGCACGAAAACAAGAAAAAAACGACTGGAATGATTTTATTTATTGATTTTATCACTGGCCAATAGTATATAAAATTGTTTTGGTTTCTGGTTTAGCCAATTGAATTACGTTTACTTTTACTGGTGTATTCATGTTCCAACCTGGAACGGGCTTATTCATATAATAGTTAAGGCCCGACCCCGCAACACTTGTTAATATTCTTGTAACATCAGATGCAGTTACTTTATCCATTTTTGTTTTCAACCAACCAGTACCTTGGTCAAGAATGAAGAAATTGTCCGATCCGTCTCTGTTGTCATAAGCCAAGGTCATTGTATGGTAATTACTTGCAGCACCAATGCTATAAAAGAAAACACCTTCAACTCCTCCTGCATTAGCCTTAAGTGTACTAGGTATATCTTTATTGAAAGTAAACTCCATTTCTTTTTCATCAAAATTCATAACAAATCCGTCAGTTTTTAACGCTTTATCTTTATTTACCATGATATCCAAGAAAGATTCATTTTTAGAATTTTGCCAAGGAAAAGTTAAAACTTCAGGGTCATTCAATGCCGCTGACGCATTAGCTCTGCAATGTATTAAACAATCATCTGATTGATTCTCTGAAGAGGTCTGAGCAACCCTATCTAAATCCGCTCCATTAAAGACTGGATTCAGCACTTGTTCATTTATTCCAAATGCAGTATAACCTAAATCTTGTGCGTAACTTGGTTCTAATGGGCCAACATTTGAGCCAGTTCCACT
>Ga0208626_1000133_pt1 | contig 32601 bp, 35 predicted proteins | sample LakWasMet10_HOW4_2_FD_183860 | JGI IMG/M metagenome (GOLD analysis project Ga0208626, IMG submission 183860) | Freshwater sediment methanotrophic microbial communities from Lake Washington under simulated oxygen tension - Sediment Metagenome... | ecosystem: Environmental > Aquatic > Freshwater >... | reverse complement strand
CCCATCGTTCGTATTGCTGAAAATCAAAAAGGCAAAAATTTAAACACCACTTTATTCGAATATTGGGGCATTCAAAAAAAATGAAAAAGTACTGTTTCATACTATCAGCCATTCTATTTTTCTCGTTTATACAAACAGGGAAAATAAAACATGTGTTCAAAAATGCCTACACGTATTGTGAATACGAAACAACAAATGGAAGATTCGATGGAGCCTATGTTTCCTATTATGCAAACGGACAAAAGAAGGCCGAAGGATTGTTTGAGAACAATTACCGAACAGGAAAATGGACTGTTTGGGACACAACAGGCCGTATCCGAATGCAACGAAACTATACCAATCCATTTAATTTCAAGCGCATCATTCCTAAAGTCCCAAACGATGCTCCCATAAAATTATTGAATGTGTCGCCTTATCAACTGGAATACAATCAAAAAGGCTTTATCAACTATTTTCCTTTACAGGAAAGGGCTGTGTTATGGTCGAAACGAATTTGGAGAGAACTTAAACCCGATAACAATCCCATTTTATTCAACAAGCAAAAGTTGTTTTCACTGATTCAGCAACAATTGATTGCACAAACATTAAAAGCTTATAGTAGCAAGGATGATGAATTTAGAGAAGAGCTAAAACAAAGTATTGATACAAATAAGTACCAAGTCATATCCTTTAAACTGAAAGAAGATACTTTTTTTGATTCGGACCGATTGGTTTCTGAATCGAGGATTATTGGTATTTGTCCGGTAGCAGTAAACAAACAAACCAAGGATACGGTCGATTTGTATTGGATTTATTTTCCAGAGTTTAGAGCAGCATTGGCAAAGGAAACACTGCAATTCACCGAATTGCCAGCGAAAATAAAAACCTTGGACGATTTGTTTTTCAATCGTTATTTTTATGGAGCCATTTACAAAGAGTCGAATGTATACGACAGAGCCATTTCGGATTATGCCAGTGGAAAAGAATTGGAACAGGAAGCCGAACGAATAGAAATAGGTTTGATTGAATCTGAACACGATATTTGGATTAGTTTGGCGGAGTAAATGAATACAGACCTTGTTGGTGTTGTCTCCAATAAGGAGAATTAAACAAATTGCAGTTTTCAAACCAGCAAGTACAATTTTAAAATGAAGCAACTACTAAGATTTATATTATGGACATTGTTGACAATTGCTGGTTTAGCAATCATATGGATAATCGGTCTCTTTGCAGGTTTTCCTTTGATTCCTTCAACAGATACTGTTTATTTTGTGAATGAAACCGAACAAACATTAGCAAGCGGACTTGTTTTAAATCAAACCGATAGTACTATTATTAAATTGGAGGTTCCAAACTATTTTTTAGAAAACGACCAATGTTTTGATGTCTGGTTTTCATCAACAAAAGGTGAACACATCTTATCAATAAAAGACTATTCGTTACAAGGATTTATCACCGAGCAAAAAGAACTACCAAAAGAAAACACTTTTTTGTTTTGGGACAGTGGCAACAAGGAGAATACATTCATGGTTGATAATTATAAAATTTCAAAAGCTGTTAGTTCCACAAACGACAAATACGTATTTATAAGAACGGTATTTGATACAGAAATGGCAGAGCAGTTTACCCTTGTGCTTAAAATCAACTATCACCTTAATCACAAAAACTACCTAATAGAGCAAAAAATCAACGTAAAAAAAGAACATACGCTTACTTGGAATTCACTGAGAGTGCATTAAAAGTTTACCACCTTTGTTGGTGTTATTACCAACAAAGAGAAACAATAGCAAAAACACTAAAAACATGAAACATCTCATTCTATTAATTACTCTTAGTATGCTGAGCACTCAAATGATGGCTCAACAACCAATTGTCGATGAACTAAAACTATTATACGATGCCCAGCAATATGATAAAATAATAAACAAGTATGCCGAAAAATCGAAAGACTATTCTGCAAAAGAACTTTATTACATCGGACTGGCTTATTACATGAAGGAGAATGATGAAAAGAGTTTGAAGTTCATGAATGCATCCATCGAAAAAGATGATAAAGATCCAGCTGCATTTTTTACCAAAGGTTCAACATTGTATTACATGGGAAAACATGAGGATGCAATCAAATGCTTTAAAAGTGCCATTGCCCTAGAAAGTAACAATGCAAATACATACAGCAGCATGGGTGATGCCTATTATGCTTTAAAACAATTGAAAGAAGCTCAAGAAGCCTATACCCTTGCTTGTGCTCAACCAAATGTGGGTTGTCGCCCCTACTCTATGATTGCACAAATTCATTCTGAATTAAAAGACAATGAAAGTTCATTAAAAGGGTATTATAAAGTGTTGGAAATTTGCGAGAAAAGTTCTGATTCCTATTTCAATGCATTGTATAACATTGGCATGTTTGAATATGCAAAGGAAAATATGGCTGCTTCCGAAAAAGCATTTACCGAATTATTGGAACTTGACCCTGAAGATTACCGTGCCTACTCAAAACTTATTCAGGTATATTACTTTCAAAAGGAATATAAAAAAGCATTGCCTTACAAGGAAAAACTTTATACAGCTTACAAAGCTGGTAAACTGTCGGGCAATTTAAAAAGTATGTTTTGCTTTGATCAATTCAAATGGAAGGACAAACAAATACAGGTACATGAGCGATTTGCGGAAGACACTACTGATATTTATGTAAAACATATTTTTTATGTGCTGAATGAAAAAGGAGAAATTGAATTTAAAATTCAAACGGAATATTCACCTGTTTCAATTGAATTGGGCGGTGCCAAATACTTATTATGCAAAAGTCAAGGAAGCGCACACGCAACGTACAACTATGGTTTTAATGATGGATTCGATTATGGTGATTTAAAAGCGACTGTTATTAAAGTGCTGAATGATGAAATAAAACCAACAGCAAGCTCAAAGCCTAGTGCGAAGTAAGGAGTGTTGATTGTCAATGCCATTGTTGGTGTTATCACCAACAATGTGAATTAAATAAAAAATTGCCGATGGTAACACCTGCATTGGTTTAACTTCGAATACAAAAGTTCAAATCATCATCCCATTTCGGAGTCGCGGGAAGGAATGAAAGTATGCGATGTCGACATGCGGTGAACGTTTTTTTCTCAGAAAATCAAAGAATGAGCTTTAGCCGCATTCGTAGATTTTCGAGAAAAAAAGGAGAGGAGCGAGAGCAATCATACTTTCTTGAACTTTTGTTTCTTTTGTTTCAAGACAAAAGAAAGAGAATATTATTAAAAACTAGCCCCCACTTTTCCTATTACTTCAAAAAAAACACAAAAAAACTTGCGCAACCGAAAAGTTGCATATATATTTGCAACCGAATGGTTTCTTAAATTTAATTTCAATAACAATGAGAAGAGATGTTTTTCAAGCAATTGCCGACCCTACAAGACGAGCCATCATAACATTGATAGCATTGCAGGCAATGACACCCAATGCTCTTGCCGAACATTTTGATACTTCGCGACAAGCAGTATCAAAACATTTACGCATCCTCACCGAATGCGAATTGGTAAAACAAGAACACCAAGGCCGAGAAATTTATTATCAGCTCAACGCTACCAAAATGAAAGAAATAGATAAATGGCTGGAACAATTCCGTAAAATATGGGAAAACCGTTTTAATGAATTAGATACTGTATTAGCAAACCTTAAAAAGAAAAAATAATGAATCCAAATCTTCAATTCGATTTTATCGTAAACAAAGAAAACAACACCGTAAATGTAAAAAGAGAATTTGCGGCCGACCTTCAATTAGTATGGGACGCATGGACCAAGCCTGAATTGCTGGATCAATGGTGGGCACCAAAACCTTATCAAACAAAAACCGTTTCTATGGATTTTAGAGAAGGTGGCATGTGGTTGTATTACATGATAAGCCCAGAAGGTGAAAAACACTATTGCTTGAATCATTACAAATCAATCAAACCATTAAAAAGTTATTCGGGCTTGGATGCTTTCTGCGATGAAAAAGGAACCATCAATACCGAATTTCCGCGAACGCAATGGACCAACACCTTTGTTGAAACAAGCAATGACATTACTACCGTAAACATTGTTGCACAGTATGAGTCATTGGAAGATTTAGAAAAAATTATAGCATTGGGCTTCAAAGAAGGATTCACAATGGCATTGGGTAACCTTGATCAATATTTGGAAGCACAATTTAAACTTCGCAAACAAAACAAAAAAAGCAACAAAGCAAGGGTAACCAACTACTTAAATTTTGATGGAAAAACGGAAGAAGCGTTTTTATTTTACAAATCGGTTTTCAAAACAGAATTTATAGGAAAAGGTATTCAACGTTTTGGAGAAATTCCTGCAACGGAAGGCCACCCTCCTATTCCTGATGAAATAAAGAAAATGGTATTGCATGTTGAATTGCCCATAACCGACAATTACATTTTAATGGGTACTGATGCACCAAAAGAAATGGGTTTTACACTAATAAAAGGTAACAATATGCACATTTGCATTGAACCCGAAACAAGAGCCGAAGCAGATAGATTGTTTAATGCACTTTCGGAAGGTGGAAATGTTACAATGCCTATGGCAGATATGTTTTTTGGTGCTTACTTCGGTGAATTTTCAGATAAATATGGCATAAATTGGATGATTAATTTTGTGAATTAATAGTAGGTGTGAGAACTAAGAAAAAAAAGAAACCCTAAAACAACAAAATGAAAAAGAACAAAATAATTTATTGGTCGACAACAGGATTGTTTGCAGCCTTCATGACCTTTTCGGCAATTCCTGATATGTTAAAAGTTCCCGAAGCAATGCAATTTATTACTCATCTGGGTTATCCCGAATATTTTATTCCATTTATTGGCCTTGCAAAATTGTTAGGAAGCATTGCTATTCTAATTCCTTCCTTCAAAAAAATAAAAGAATGGGCCTATGCCGGTTTGGTCTTCGATTTAATTGCAGCGGTTTATTCAATTGTTATGACTGATGGGTATGATCCAGGAATGTTGATGATGATTCCAATTTTTGCAGTTGTTGCTACCTCGTACATTTACAATACAAAAGTGAATGGTGTTAATTAGATATAAGATGTTAGATGTTAGACATGAGATAAATGATTATTGCCATTGTTGGTGAGAACACCGACAATGTAAAAATAGCGAAGCATGCTGCTTCGCTATTTTTATTAGAATGCTATATCAAATTAGTTGGCACTATCCTTGCTCTTTTGCGGGGCTTATGACCAATTTGTTTCTTAAATATTACTTTGACATTACTAAAATCAATCTGCTGGTTACCCTTGTAATCGGATTCTTTAGCAGTTTTATCATTTGCTTCGGCACCTTTGGTACCCTCATTTCATTCATGATTTACAGCTATTTTCAAAAAGAACAATACTATTTTTATCTAAATCAAGGTTTTACAAAACTGGAACTGATGCGAAAAACCTTTCTGTTGAATTTTTTAATAGCAACCGTTTTATTTGTAATATTTAGATGAAGAATAGCCTGACGTTGAATCAAGTAAAACACCATTATGGAAAGCGACAACTGTTTGCTGAATTTAATTTAGAATGCGAAACTGGCGATATTGTTGCAATCTTTGGCCGCAACGGCTCAGGCAAGTCCACATTACTAGAAGCCCTTTTTGGAACATTAAAACCAGATTTGATAGATGTAATGATAAACGGTGAACCCTATTCTCCTACTACAAAAAGTAAACAAATAGCCTACCTTCCACAACAGTCATTTTTACCGAAGGATTTAAAAGTAAGAGATGTTATACCACTCTATTTCGAGGATGAAGAAAACCAAAATAAAATTTTCCATGCACCATTAATTGCACCAATAGATGCTCAACGGATTGGAACCCTTTCACTAGGCGAACTGCGCTACCTCGAGTTTCTTTTAATTGTAAATTTGCCACACCCTTTCATTTTGCTCGATGAACCCTTCTCCATGATTCAACCCTTGCACAAAGAAGCTATTAAGGAAATCATTCAAACTACTAAAAAAGAAAAAGGCTTTATTGTCACCGACCACTATTACAAAGATGTGTTTGAAATAGCAAACAAAAAGCTGGTTTTAAAAGAGGGAAATAGCATTCCGGTTATAACAGAAAATGACCTGAAAGAAAATGGTTATTTAAGGCAATAAATACTTTAGTTTCCAATAGAATCCTTTTGCAGCCTTTGTTGGTGTTCTCACCAACAAAAAAATTTGCACAATCTATTTTGCAGGAGATAACACTTGCAAAGGCTATTAAATTGAATATATTTGTTTAACTAAAAAGTTAGGAATGAAACATTTGAAATTTATTTTATTGATTTTGGTGTTAACACTTTCAAGTGCATTTCACAAAGACCTAAACGAATATGGCAAATGGCTAAAATTTCATCACATAACAGATGAAAGCTTTGCTCCTTTTGGCAAAGAGCAATCTTTTACTTTTCAATGGAAACCTTTTGAATTAAAAAACGCAGAGCAAACACTTTTTAATAAGCTCTATTATTACAATTCCGACTCCAGTCAATTTTTAGACTTATACAGTTATAACATTCAACTGCATTCAGATGCCAAAGGACACATAACCTCCAGTATGGGTGACCCTGACAGTAAAATTCAATTAATTCAAAGCAAAACCAAACAAGCAACAACTCTCCTTTTTTTAGGAACAATCGAATATGTTGAAACGGCTATTTGGAGAACTGACAAACAGGTTGAGTTCTTTGGTTTTACAATCGAAAATGAAAAGTACATTCCAACCTATTGGAAATTTGATTTTGACAAAATGATATTTAAGGTTTGCAAAAGCACTAAGGAATTCAAGGATAAACCTAGCAGTTATTTCAAAGAGGTAATTTTAGAAGAACTAAATTAAACATGAAAAATAAAACTACTTTTTTGATGCTATTACTAATGTTTAGCATCCCTGCTTTTAGTCAAAACGACACCATTGTTCGTAGAACAAAAAACGAACAAATGGAATCGAAAATTCATGCATTTCATTTACAACTTAAGCTTTATACCGAAGGGAATGAATCAACAAATGGTACAATCAAAATTTCAAAAAACGGAAAATCTGGTCAAACAACAAAAATTGAAGGAAACAGTAATGAAATGGAATTTGACTTAAACCAAAACTATGTAATCGAACTAAACAAAGAGGGATATTCCACAAAATCCATTTATATAGATACGCATGTTCCTGATAAAAGAGCAAAAAATGAATTTGCTTTGTTTAAATTATTTGTACACTTACAAAAATTAGAAAGGAATACTCCTCCTCTAAAAGTTAAATTGAAATTTGACGAAGCAGAAAACGATTTTACAATTGTTGAAGAATAATCGTTTTCAGAAAAAGTTAGCGCAATATAAATTCTAAACTGTCGTTAGTTTCAAAAACAAAACAAACGACAATGAAAAATAAAAGCTTAGCATTTACCATTTTAGCATTAAGTACCCTCATCATCTCTTGTAAAAAAGAACAAGATCCAATTCCAGAAACTCCTGCCAGTACAACTTATCCAAATTATTCAAAACTGGCAATTGGTAATTATTGGGTATACCAACAATACGATTTAGATACATTAGGAAATTTAACACCGAAAAATAATTTTGATAGTTGTTATGTAGCATCCGATACCAGTATAAATGGCACAACTTATTTCAAACTGATTAAGCCAAAACCTTATTTTGCAGGCCAAGTTGAAGCCTCCTATTTAAGAGACTCATTAAGTTATATTGTAAATGAAAGTGGAAAAATTATTTTTTCATCGTCTGATGCCAGTACAATATTTGCAACAAACTATTATACTGCTACGCCAACCGACACCCTTTGTAAAGTAATCTTTAAGATGGACGGACAAGCAACAGTTGTGAGTACCGATGCCGGTACTTTTAACACCCTAAATGCACAAGAGAAATTTTATATGTACCCCAACTATCAATCGGCTGGGAGTATAAGATTCCGTAATTACAAGTATGCTGAAAATGTTGGATTGGTAACAGAGGTGCTCCCATTCTTTGCATCTGCACCATTTTATACAGAAAGGCGATTGGTTCGATACCATGTCAATTAAAAAATAATTACCTCAAAAATCCATTTAAAATAAATGGATTTTTGTATTTTTAATGCATGACCGACCGCAATTATCTCAACAACCTAAGGGTTCCAACAAAAGAGAATCCATTAAGAATATTAATGAGTTCATGTTTAGCAGGTATTACCTGCGGATACGATGGAACAGCAAATGGAGAATATCCAAGTGCTTTAAAAATCCTAACCTACGATACTGTTAAAATTGTGAAATTTTGTCCCGAAGAATATTCGTTTGGTTCTCCTCGCGAAATGTGCGACATACATGGAGGAACAGGAATGGATGTATTGGATGGAAAAGCAAAAGTATTAACCGATTCGGGAATTGATTGGTCGGAAGGAATGATAAAAGCTTCCGAAAAAATGCTGGAAATTGCAAAAGCTGAAAAAGTAGATTTGGCTGTAATGATGGATGTAAGCGCTGCTTGTGGAAGTCAGGTTATATATAGCGGTAACCGATTTGCTGAAAACAAAGTCTATCAAATTGGTACTGGTGTGAGTGCTGCACAACTTATTCGTAATGGAATAAAAGTAATCAGTCAGCGCGATTACGCTTCACTTGAAATTTTGTATTCGAAAATTGATTCCAATCATTCAATTAATCCAGCAGCCAAAGACCATCATGAGATTGATTGGTACAAGGAGTATTTTAAGGTAAAATAAATTGTTAACAGCCTGCCATTATTGATGTTCATACCAACTGTGATTTGATATAATAAATCTTGCAGGTGATAAAACCAGCAAGGAATAAAAGATTCTGAAAAAACAATTCTATTAACTATCCAATAAGGCATAAAAAAGCAGTACTTTTGCACTCTGAAAAACAGAATAACAAACAGAAGTATGAATACTAAATTGACTTTTTTAAGCATCGGATTATTCGCTGCATTCACTATCCAAGCACAATGCCCAACAGCAGCAGTTGTATTAGCTACACAAGCAGAAGTAAATGCTTTTCCAACAACTTATCCTTCTTGCGATACTATTCCAGATGGTATTGACTTAAAAATTATGGGTGCCGACATAACCGATTTATCGCCTCTATCCCAACTAATATCTGTAGAAGCAATTTTAGAAATTAAAGCTTGTCCATTACTAACAAACCTAACAGGATTAAATAACTTAACAACCGTTGGTAATGATGCATTAGATGGATTCATATTACGCGACTTGCCTGCTTTAACGAATCTTTCTGGATTAAGCAGCTTAACAAAAGTAACCGGAGAGTTTACCATTCGTACTTGCAATGCATTGACTGATTTAACCGGATTAAATAATGTGGATACTGCGAATGGCTCTTTGATTATTCGTGACAATGCCAATTTAACAACATTGAGCGGACTAGAATCCTTGGTACATATTGGTGAAACTTTGGAATTGGTTCAAAACTATGCATTAACAAGCGTTGCTGCTTTAAGCAATGTAAATACAATTGTGGGAGGGCCTGAAGGTGGAATATTTATGGAAGCCAATACAGTTCTTACTAATTTAACAGGCTTAGGAAACAATTCAACAACTATTGGAAGTAATTTAGATTTGTTGCTAAATGATAATCTATCCCTTTGCGCTGTTCCAAGCATCTGTAATTATTTAGCGAATCCACCTGTTGGTGCTATCATTACAATCAATGCAAACATTGTTGGCTGCAACACCGAAGCGGAAATACAAGCAGGATGCTTAGCACTGTCAACAGATGAAATTATGTCTTCTATTCCAGTTGAAATTTATCCAAACCCAGCTAGCAACTTTTTATACATCAAAACAGATGATAGCAAACAGAAGACGATTGAGGTGTTGAATGTATTAGGTGAAAAAGTAACACAGTTCAATATCAACAATTCGATTGAATTGAACACCTCTAATTATTCAAATGGGATTTACTTCATCAAAATCACAAACGATTCGCAACAACAAATTTTAAAATTTGTAAAGCAATAAAACGATTAAGCAGAAGGTCAGAAATTAAGATTACCTTTGCAGCATGAACAGTGAGAAAAAAAGCCAAGCGGAAATCCTACAAAAATTAGGGATTCAGAAGTTGAACCCCATGCAGGAAGAAGCGAAAAACGTTATCCCTGCGAATACCGAAATTGTACTCCTTTCCCCTACAGGAACTGGAAAAACATTGGCTTTTTTATTACCCATCATCGAACAACTAGACCCTACTTGCAAAGAAATTCAAGTGTTAATCGTTGTTCCTTCTCGCGAATTAGCCATTCAAATTGAACAAGTTATCCGTGAAATGGGAACAGGCTACAAAGCAAACGCTGTATATGGCGGAAGAGCAGGTTCGCAAGATAAAATTGAACTAAAACACCGACCAGCAATTTTGATTGGCACACCTGGACGCTTGGCGGATCTTTTCCGCAAAGAAGCTTTTTCATTGGCATCTATTCAAACATTGGTATTGGATGAATTTGACAAATCCTTGGAAATAGGCTTTGAGCAAGAGATGATGGAGATTACAAATGCCTTAACTGCTGCGAAAAAACGCATTTTAACATCGGCTACACAAGCTGTTCAAATACCAAGTTTTGTAGGTTTAGCAAAACCTGTTTATATCAACTACCTGCACGAAAAAACATCACAATTAAAAATAAAAACAATTGTATCTACTCCAAAAGATAGAATGCAAACGCTTGTAAAAGCCTTAAGTAAAATTGGCAACGAGCCAGGCATCATCTTTTGTAACTACAAGGATACCATTCAGGATGTAAGTGATTTTTTAGAAGAGAATGGCATTTCGCACTCTTGCTTTTTTGGAGGAATGGAACAAGTGGATCGCGAACGTGCCTTGATAAAATTCAGAAATGGTTCTTCTCAGTTGCTATTAGCAACTGATTTAGCTGCACGTGGAATTGATATTCCCGAGTTAAAATTCATTTTACATTTTCAATTACCACTTAAAAAAGAAGAATTCACACACCGGAACGGTCGTACTGCCCGCATGAACAAAAACGGAACTGCATATGTGATGGTATGGGATAACCAACCACTACCCGACTTTATAGCTGAATTAAAACCCGAAGTATTTTCGCTCGAAAATGCAAAACCTGCTCCTTCAGAAAAAGCCGTTAACTGGCAAACGCTTTATATTTCGGGAGGAAGAAAAGATAAAATATCGAAAGGCGATATTGCTGGTTTGTTTTTAAAACAAGGAAAATTGGCTACCGAAGATTTAGGAACCATTGAAATAAAACACGATTGTGCCTTTGTAGCTGTGGATGCATCCAAGGTAAACAAATTGCTTCCTTTGGTAAACAATACCAAGCTGAAAACGAAGAAGGTAAGAGTGAGTGTAATGTAAATTAATAGGATGCACTCAGAAATAGCCTTGAACATTGTCATTTAAATAAAACAACAGTTCTCTACTAATTTTATCAAAAAAGATGCTATCTTTGGGCTTTGATGAACTTTAGCAATCCAGCATTTCTATTCGCACTCTCGGCAATTGCCATCCCTATCATCATTCACTTATTTAACTTCCGAAAATTCAAGACCGTTTACTTTTCGAATGTTCGTTTTTTAAAAGAAGTAAAACAAGAAACGCAAGCCAAATCTAAACTTAAACACTTACTTGTACTCGCTGCCCGCATATTGGCAATCAGCTTTTTAGTATTTGCATTTGCTCAACCCTATATTCCATCGGATAATAAAAAAGCCCTTATTGGCGACAAAGCCATCAGCATTTTTATTGATAATTCATTTAGTATGGATGCCATCAATAAGAATGGTACTTTGTTAGACGAAGCTAAAAAACGAGCAAAAGAAATTATTTCTGCATATAAACCAACCGATCGTTTTCAATTATTCACCAATGATTTTGAAGGCAAACACCAACGCTTATTAAACAAAGAAGAGTTTACTGAACTAATTGATGAAGTGAAAATTTCACCAGCAACCCGCACTATTAAAGAAATAAGTGCTCGTGCATTCGATGTATTACAACAAAGTGGTATTAAAAACAAGCAGTTGTTTGTACTGTCCGATTTTCAAAAAAGTGTGAGCGATGTACAACTAATTAAGAACGATACCAGCATTTCGGTAAAACTTATTCCTTTGATTGCCAATGAAAAGAGCAATGTATACATTGATACCTGCTGGTTCGAAACACCTGTTCGCCAGCTTAATCAAGTAGAAAAGCTGCATGTTCGTATCAAAAATGTTTCTGAAAAAGTGTTGGAAAACAATTCCATCAAACTGTTCATCAACAATACTCAAAAAACGCCTGCAAGTTTTAATTGCGATAAAAACAGTGAAACAGAAGTTGTGCTCAGTTTTGCTTCACGCGAAAGCGGCATTCAACAATGCCGAATAGAACTGAATGATTTTCCGGTTACATTCGATGATCAATTTTATTTCAGTTTTGAAGTAGCTAAAAATATTCCTGTACTTGCTATCAATGGGAAAGATATTTCAAATGATAATGGCTACCTGAACAAATTATTTGGAGGTGATTCTCTTTTTATTTTCAAATCTGTTTCCGAAAACCAAATCGACTACGCTTCACTGTCAAGCAATAAGCTGATTATATTAAACGAATTAAAAAGCATTTCATCTGGACTAAGTTTGGAATTAAAACGCTTTATGGAGAATGGTGGCAGCGTGCTTGTATTTCCTGCAAAAGACATTGAACTAACCAGCTATAAAGAGTTTTGCTTGGCTAATCGAGCTAACTATTACGAAAAGCTAGACACTACAAATACAAAAGTGGATAAAATTAATTTAGAACATCCTATTTACAAAGATGTATTCGATAAAAAAACATTCAGTGCTACCAACCTTGATTTGCCGAAAGTGAACGAATATTATGCTCTTTCGAAAACAACAAGAAGCTCCGAAGAAAATTTATTACGATTACAAAATGGAAATAGCTTTTTATCAAAATACAGTGTTGGAAAAGGTAAACTCTATTTAAGTGCGGTAGGCATCAATTCAAATTTTAGTAATTTAGGGAAACATGCCTTGTTTGTTCCCACGCTTTATAAAATTGCAATTTATAGTCAAACGAGCACCCCCCTCTTCTACACCATTAGCAACGATGAAATCATTGAAACAAATGCTGTTGTGGTTGGAGAAAATGCATTTCATATCAAGAACGTAAACAATAGTTTTGACATAATTCCAGAGCATAAAACAATGGATTCCAAACTGCTTATTTATACGCACAACCAAATAAACAATGCGGGAAACTACAATTTACTAAGCGACAAAGCAATAGTTACTGGATTAAGTTTTAATTTCAATCGAAAAGAATCGGATTTAACCTGCTATACCATGGAAGAGCTGAATGAGCAGCTGAGTAAAAACAATCTTCAAAATTTTGCGACCATCGAAAGTTCACAGAAAAGTTTAACCAGTACTTTAACAGAATTAGATCAAGGTAAAAAACTATGGAAACTTTGCATTATTTTAGCACTCGTATTTTTTGCTGCTGAAGTACTGTTATTGCGTTTCATGAAATAACATTCTTATTAACTGACAATAAAAATTAATATGAACATACTTATCAAACAAGCCCGCATTATTGATTCCCAATCGCCATTCAATGGAAAAGTAATGGATATTTTAGTTGAAAATGGAATCATCAAATCCATTAAATCTAAAATCAGTACAGATAAAAATATCAAAGTGTTGGAGCAAGATAATCTTCATGTTTCTGCAGGCTGGATGGATATGCAAGCTAATTTTTGTGATCCAGGATTTGAACACAAAGAGGATTTAAAATCTGGTATCAATGCAGCAATGGCAGGCGGATTTACAGCTGTAGCCTTGGTGCCTTCAACCAACCCTCCTATCCATACAAAAGCACAAGTACAATATATAAAGCACAATACCGAAGATGCATTGGTTGATGTTTATCCTATTGGAACCATCTCTCAAAATCAAGAAGGAAAAGAATTAGCCGAAATGTACGACATGCAACAAGCTGGTGCAGTAGCTTTTTCGGACGATAAAAAAAGTGTGGCAAATGCTGGATTACTAATGCGCGCCTTGCTTTACTCTAAAAACTTTGATGCTCTGGTGCTAACACATGCTGATGATAAGAGCATTTCAACCGATGGGCAAATGAATGAAGGTATTACATCCACAAAACTTGGATTAAAAGGAATACCAGCACTTGCAGAAGAATTAATGGTTGCTCGAAACATCTTTTTAGCTGAATATTGCGATGCGCCAATACACATCCTAAATGTTTCTACTCAAAAATCGGTAGACCTAATAAAACAAGCAAAAGCAAAAAAATTAAAAGTTACAGCTTCCGTAAATGCATATAGCTTAGTGCTGGACGATACGTTGTTAATGGATTTTGATAGCAATTACAAAGTAAACCCACCTTTAAGAACCAAAAATGACATTGAAGCATTACGAAAAGCACTTGCCGATGGAACCATTGATTGCATTACCTCCGATCACCGACCACAAGACATTGAATCAAAAGATTTAGAATTTGACCATGCTTCAAATGGAATGATTGGGTTAGAAAGTTTCTTTGGATTACTAAACAGCAATATCGGAAAGTTAAAACTAGAAGACCTTGTTGATGCAATTACATCAAAACCTAGAAAACTGCTTAAGCTTGAATCGGCAAGCATTTTGGAAGGTGCTTTAGCAAACATGACCTTATTCAACCCAAGTGCAAACTGGATGTTTGAGAAGAAAAGTATCCATTCTAAATCAGCAAACAGTCCGTTTATAGGAACAAAATTTACAGGAAAAGTGCTTGGGGTTATCAATAAAAACAAACTCCATCTTGCAAAATAGTATGTAAGAATTAAGGTACTTTATTTTGTCAATAACTTTTTTTTTGTAGTTTAGCGACTCCAAACAGACTCATAGAACATTATAAACCTAACAGATAAAACAAAAACCATGTTATTAAACAGAAAATCATTAGCATTAAAAGGCACAATGCTTATTGCAACAAGTATGTTATTTGTTGCTTGTGGTAGCGAAACTCCAAAAGAGGAATCAACAGAAGTAGTTGCTGTAGACTCAACAGTTGTTGAAGAAGAAGTAGAAACAACTTCTTACTCTTTACCTTCTCCATTGCAAATTGCCTCTATTTTCAAAAAATCAGGGTTAAAATACAAAGACGGAATTACCAGCTCACAAAAAGATGCTGCAAAATATACCACAAACTTATCCAAAGCATTGAATTTAGGTGTTTATAGTGCTGATTTATCATACACGGTATTAAACAAACAAAACCAAGAAGCAATGAACTGCATGAAATTATGCCGTCAATTAGCTGATAATTTAGGTATGGGTTCTGTGTTTGATCAAGGAAACCTATCTGCGCGTTTCGAGAAAAATTTAGGAAATGAGGATTCATTGGCATACATCATTGCTGAATTGCAAATGGTAACAGATATGTACTTAGATGAAAACAACCAACAACAAATTACATCAATTGTATTCGCTGGTGCTTGGGTGGAAAGTTTATACATCGGTTCTAAAGTTTACGAAAAATCAAAAGGAAAAGACTTAAACAGCAAACTTTCTGAGCAAATGACCATTTTAGGAAGCATTATCAATGCTTTAAAAGCAGAAGAAAAGAAAGATGCAAATATTACAGGCTTAATTGCTGATATGGAATCAATTAAAGCTATTTATGATAGCTTGGATTCAGTGAAAAAATACAATGAAGCAGCAAATGAAGATGCTGATATTACGCTTAGCGATGAAGAAGTTACTAAATTAACTACAAAAATCGAGGAAGTTCGTACTAAGATTATTAACGGATAAAATTTATTAAAACTCATTTATAGTATCTCCTTATGAAAAAAATATATTACATCGGAATTGTTGCAATTGCTGCATTAGTTGGATTTACGACCATTCAAACGCAAGACAATTGTGATAAAAAAGCAATAACTACTGCTTGTAAAAAGAAAATGGAACCGTTTAAATACGATAGCCAAAAATTCACTAAAATTAACTTCACTAAAAAAGCACAACAATTAGAAGTTGAGGTGCCTGTATTTATTGGAGAAAAATACCGTATTGTATTCAATACTTCTGGTCTTCCAAAACCGGTAAGCATTAATATTTATACTAAAGACAAAGAAGCGAAGAAGCGTGAAGCTATTTTTACAAATAAAGAAGTAAAAGCTGGTGAAACTGTTCTTGTGTTCGATGCACCTCGCGCTCGCAAAATGTACATTGATTACGATGTTCCTGCAGATAGCACTGCTAGTCCAACACAGAAACTTTCAGGTTGTGTTGCATTTATGGTAGGATATAAGTAATTTGTCGTAACCTTTTACGGGTTTTGTCGTAAAATAGAAAAAACCTATTTTATGAACTTAAAATCACTCAGAATATTTATAATGGTTAGTGCATTCGTTTGCATTAACCATTTTTCTTTTTCACAAGATTGTAAAGCAAAAGATATCGTAAAGAAATCGAAAGCGAATATCACCAAGCCATACAAGTATGATAGCTACGCAGTTAGCGAGTTTACCTTTACCAAAGAAAAGCAAAAAGTAGAAGTTCAATTTACTGCTTTCCAAGGTCAAAAATACAAAATCATCTTTTGTTCATCAGGATTCGAAGAACAAGTAACATTAAACATTTATGATAAAAGTAACAGAGTAAAAAACGGAAGAAAAAAAATCTTCGATAATTCACAAGGCATAGACAATAATTTCTGGTCATTTGTACCGCCTAAATCAGGAAACTATTACATCGAATATGAATTGCCACCAAGCTCAACTGGAAAAGACAAAAAAGCCTGTGTTGTAATGTTAATAGGCTTTATCGACAAAGGCGATAAAGAATAATTAGATCTTACAAAATCTGTATATTTGTAGAAATATCTACAATATGCACAAGCACATTTTTTCAATTTTCCTCCCACTCTTTTTCGCTGCTTTTTCGGCTTCGGCACAATGTAAAATTGCAGAAATTGTAAAAAACAACAAACCAAAAATCTCAAGTCCATACTTGTTTGATGGCTTTACCACCAACTATTTACAATTCAACCAACAAACAAAAACCGTTCAGTCCGAATTTATTGCCTTAAAAGGACAGAAATACAAATTGCATTTTTGCTCTTCTGGCTTCGAAGAAACAGTAACTATTACCATTAAAACAAAAGAAAATCCTAAAAAAGAAGAACTAATTGTGGTTTCAACGTCATCCATAGGTGGAGCTACCCCTACTTTCACTATTGATATTGAAAAAAATGGGACTTACTTTATCGAATTTTCTGTCCCTGTATCGGCTATCGAAATTGACCATAAAGAATGTATAATGCTATTGAATAGCTATTCAACAAAATAACACTACAAGCATTGTAAACTTGCATAATTAGCATATATTTGCAGCCGCAAAAACCTGCGTCCGTTTGTTTGGACGTTTGGAAAAAAACAAACTATGATAAAAATTACACTACCCGATGGTTCTATCCGCGAATATGCAAAAGGAACCACAGCACTTCAAGTTGCATTGTCAATATCTGAAGGATTAGCACGAAATGTTTTAGCAGCAAAAGTTAATGGAGAAGTTTGGGATGCTACGCGTCCAATCAATACCGATTCATCATTGGTGCTATTAACCATGAATGATGCAGAAGGAAAATCAACTCTTTGGCATTCATCAGCCCATTTAATGGCCGAAGCCATTGAAGCTGTTTTTCCAGGTACAAAATTCGGTATAGGTCCTCCAATCGAAAATGGTTTTTATTATGATATTGATTTAGGTGGTAAAACAATTTCGCAAGATGACTTCAAAAAAATTGAAGACAAAATGCTTGACTTGGCACGCCAAAACAATCCTTACGTTCGTAAAGAAGTTTCAAAAGCAGATGCTGTTGCTTACTTCAAAGAAAAAGGAGATGAGTATAAATTAGATTTATTAGAGAATTTAGAAGATGGTTCTATTACCTTCTACGAACAAGGTCAGTTTACCGATTTATGTCGTGGACCACACATCCCAAACACTGGCTTTATAAAAGCTGCAAAGCTAATGAGTGTTGCTGGTGCATATTGGAAAGGTGATGAAAAAAATAAAATGTTGACGCGTGTATATGCAATAACATTCACTAAACAAAAAGAGTTGACCGATTATTTAGCCCTTTTAGAAGAAGCTAAAAAACGTGATCACCGTAAAATTGGTAAAGAATTAGAGCTTTTTGCATTTTCAGAAAATGTAGGAATGGGTTTGCCATTATGGTTGCCAAAAGGAGCTATGTTGCGCGAGCGATTGGTGCAATTTTTACAAAAAGCACAGTTAAAAGCAGGTTATTTACCTGTAATAACACCGCATATTGGAAACAAACGTTTGTACCAAACATCTGGTCACTACGAAAAATACGGAAAAGATTCCTTTCAACCGATTTTAACACCACATGAAGGAGAAGAATTCTTTTTAAAACCGATGAATTGTCCGCATCACTGCGAAATTTACAAAACATCACCTCGATCTTACAAGGATTTACCAATTCGTTTTGCTGAATTTGGAACGGTTTACCGTTACGAAATGGCTGGTGAGTTGCACGGATTAACCCGTGTACGTGGATTTACACAGGATGATGCCCATTTATTTTGTCGCCCCGACCAAGTAAAAGAAGAGTTTTGTAAAGTAATTGATTTAGTGCTTTATGTATTCAAAGCACTTGATTTTAATGATTTTACGGCACAAATATCATTACGTGATCCTGAAAACAAATCAAAATACATTGGATCCGATGAAAATTGGGCATTGGCAGAACAAGCGATTATTGAATCGGCTGCCGAAAAAGGACTTAAAACTGTTGTTGAGCTTGGTGAAGCAGCATTTTATGGTCCGAAACTGGATTTTATGGTAAAAGATGCAATTGGCAGAAAATGGCAATTGGGTACTATCCAGGTGGATTACAACCTTCCTGAACGCTTTGAATTAGAGTACACAGGCAGTGATAACATGAAACACCGCCCAGTTATGATTCACCGTGCACCATTTGGTTCATTGGAGCGTTTTGTGGCTGTTTTAATTGAACATTGTGCTGGAAAATTCCCATTATGGTTAACACCTGAACAAATTGCAATTTTACCGATTAGCGAAAAATATAACGATTACGCAAAAAAAGTTTTAGAATTACTAAAAAATTACGATATTCGCGGGCTCGTTGACGACCGCAACGAGAAAATCGGTAAAAAAATACGTGATACTGAATTAAAAAAGGTTCCGTATATGCTGATTGTAGGGGAAAAGGAAGAAGAAGAAAGCAAAGTATCGGTGCGTAAACAAGGTGATGGTGATTTGGGCAGTTTTTCAATTGAAGAGTTTGCAAACATCATTAACACTGAAATACAAAACAGAATTAGTCAATTTTAAATAAAGTATTAATCAATTTAGGAGGATCAAGCTATAGCAGCGCCATTTAACAACAATTCCGGTAACAAATTTAATAAGCCGGCACCAGGTAAATTCGTTAAACCAGGTACAACTGGAACGGGAACGGGTACAGCTCCTGCTGCAAATGTCGATAGACGTTTTGGTAGAGGTGGACAAAGAAGAAGAGAAGAACTTCATGCGATCAATGAGAAAATCAGAGCTCGTGAAGTACGTGTTGTTGGTGAAGGTATTGAGCCAGGTGTTTATCCAATTGCTAAAGCATTAGAGATTGCTCGCGAGGCAGCTCTTGACTTGGTAGAGATTTCACCAAATGCAGAACCTCCTGTTTGTAAAGTAATTGATTATAAAAAGTTTTTATACGATCAAAAAAAGAAACAAAAAGAATTAAAAGCAAAAGCTCAAAAAACGGTTATCAAAGAAATTCGTTTTGGTCCACAAACAGATGATCACGATTTTAATTTCAAGAAAAACCACGCAATTAAGTTTTTGCAAGAAGGTTCAAAAGTAAAAGCATTTGTATTTTTCAAAGGTCGTTCAATTGTATTTAAAGAACAAGGTGAAATTTTATTATTACGCTTTGTGAATGAACTAGAAGAATACGGTAAAGCAGAGCAAATGCCACTTTTAGAAGGTAAAAAAATGATCATGGTGATTGCACCAAAGAAAAAGTAAAATTTAAATTAACAATTATATAATCTCAGTAAGATGCCAAAAATGAAAACAATGTCCGGTGCAAAAAAGAGATTCTCTTTGACTGGAACAGGGAAAGTAAAAAGAAAACATGCTTTCAAAAGTCATATCTTGACTAAAAAAACTACTAAAGCAAAACGTGCTTTGTCTAAAGCTGGTTTAGTAGATAGTACAGATATGCCACGCGTAAAAGCAATGTTGACTATCGGAAAATAATTTTCGATTATCAACCAACAAAAGAAAAATACAGTTTATTCATCAAATACGAACCAGATAATCAGTCTAAAAAGATTCTGCTAACTGTCAGAACACTGCTTATCGAAACTAAAAACAAAAAGAAATGCCTAGATCGGTCAACTCGGTGGCTTCAAGAGCCAGAAGAAAAAAAGTATTAAAACAAACAAGAGGATATTGGGGAGCGCGTAAAAACGTTTTAACAATAGCTAAAAATGTTTTAGAAAAAGGTTTAACTTACGCATACCGCGATAGAAAACAGAAAAAACGTAACTTCCGTTCTATCTGGATTCAACGTATCAATGCTGGTGTTCGTCCTCATGGATTATCTTACTCTGATTTTATGGGTAAAGTTCATGCAAAGAATGTAAACTTGAATCGTAAAGTATTGGCTGATTTAGCAATGAATCATCCAGAAGCTTTCAAAGCAATCGTTGAATCAGTAAAATAGAATTTATTGATTACTCAAAACAAAAAAGGTTTCACAAAATTGTGAAACCTTTTTTGTTTATTTTTGATTCATGAGCAAACGCTACACTTCCCTCCTATTTTTACTATTCGCTCTATTCATTACATTATTTTTAATCCTATCTTTTAATAGCCGATTAGCAACAGATGATTATTATTTTATTGGCGATATAAAAACACATGGAACATTTGAGCAAGTGTGGTTTCAATACATGCATTGGACAGGACGGTTCGCTGCTACATTGCCCATAAACATTATCTATAATACTTTTGGCTTAAATCAAATCTATTATACGCTGTTACCTCCATTGTCCTACCTTTTACTTTTATTTGGAGCCTACAAATTAATTAAAAAACTATTTGTTGAAATTACTTTTTCGAATGCAATCCTATTTAGCTTTTGCTTTACCAGTCTTTTGTTTTTTTTGAGTTTTGATATTGGCGAAACCTGGTTTTGGTATTGTGGCTACAGCTCTTATCTATGGAGCATCACCGCTTTTATCTGGGCTTGTGCTTTTCTGATTTCAAAAACAAATTCAAAATGGAATACAATTTTAGCCGCTCTTTGCTTTGTATATATTGGTGGTGCTTCAGAAATTTTTTCGGCAATTGTTGGACTCGCATATACCGTCCTTCTCATTTATCGATTCAGAGAAAGTAAATCATTTAGCTCATTCTGGAATAATTTGATGAATCGTAAACTAATGTATACTTATCTTTTTTTTGCAATTTCATTTATCATTTTTCTAATAGCACCTGGAAACTATCTAAGAGATGAGTTATTCCCAGAACACCATATTTTTCAAGCCTTTATCCTTACAACTAAATCATTTGTAAAACTTTTGTTTCTCTATCTTCCTTCTAAAATAATTTACATTTTAGCTTTTTCTGTCCCCATCATTTTTATTGGAAATTCAGTTAGTAAACATGCAGGCAACATTCATCAATTTAAGTGGATTGCAAAACGAATGAGTATCGCACTTTTGACACTGTTATTTATTTTTTATTTGCTGGTTGCTTTTGTAATGGTAGAAACAGGTCCAGCACGCATTCTGTTTTTTGTAACATTCCTGCTCAGCACCTACCTTTCAATCCTTTCTTTTTTAGTAGGCTACTTCCAAGTTATGTCTTCTCATTTTTACAAAAACATACTAAAGCGAACATCCTTAATTACAGCTTTTTCGGTGCTACTTTTCCAACTCATTCAACAAACTTCCATTTCGAGTACATATGCTTCACAAAACGATGAACGCATCGCTTTTATAACCGAACTAAATAATCGAGTACACAAGGATACACTCATCTATTTAACTCCCTTACCGCCATGTGGAATGCTATATTCTGCTGAAATTACAGCCGACACGAACCACTTTACAAACAAAGAGCTGCGAATGGGATACCATCTTAAATTTCATGTTGCTTTAGAAAAACCTTAAATTATTTTAAATAACAAGCTAAAACAGTATTTTTACACGAAATAAGATCATGCTATGACAAAAATATTAGTCGCTACAGAAAAGCCCTTTGCAAAAGTTGCTATTGAAGGAATAAAAAAAACAATCACCGAAGCAGGTTATGAAATTGCTTTATTAGAAAATTATACTGACCCAAAAGAGCTTTTACAAGCTGTTACCGATGTGGATGCATTAATCATTCGAAGCGATAAAGCTACGAAAGAAGTGATTGAAGCTGGAAAGAATTTAAAACTGATTGTACGTGCTGGTGCTGGTTATGATAACATTGACCTTGCTGCTGCAACAGCAAAAGGTATCGTAGCTATGAATACACCTGGACAAAATTCGAATGCTGTAGCCGAGTTAACTTTCGGTATGCTTGTTTTTATGGCAAGAGGAAACTTTAAAGGGGGCTCAGGAACGGAATTAAAAGGAAAAAAGATTGGTATTCATGCCTATGGAAATGTAGGGAAGAACGTTGCTCGTATTGCTAAGGGCTTCGACATGGATGTGTATGCATTCGATCCATTTGTACCTCGTGAAGTAATTGAAAAAGATGGAATAAAAGGAGTTGATTCTGTAGAAGAACTTTACAGCACATGCCATTATATTTCATTGAACATTCCTGCTACAGAGAAAACAAAAAACTCGATTAACTTGGAATTATTATCAAAGATGCCTACAGGTGCTACTGTAATTAATACAGCTCGTAAAGAAGTAATTAATGAAGCAGAATTGAAACAAGTATTTGTGGCTCGACCAGATTTTAAATACATTTCAGACATTATGCCTGACTGTCACCAAGACCTTTTGCAATTTGAAAACAGATACTATTGCACACCTAAAAAACAAGGAGCAGAAACAGCAGAGGCAAATATCAATGCTGGATTCGCTGCAGCAAATCAAATTGTAAAGTTTTTTAAAAACGGAGATAAAACCTTCCAAGTTAATAAATAACAATGGCTACAATCATTCCATTTAAAGGTATTCGTCCGGCAAAAGACAAGGTGCATTTAGTTGCATCGCGATCTGTTGATGGTTACAATAAAACTGAATTGCACGACAAGTTGCATGGAAATCCATACACCTTTTTACATGTAATTAGTCCTGATTACAAAGATGGAAAAACAAGCAAGCCAGGCTCTCCCGAGCGTTTAAAAAAAGCGAAGAAACAATATTTAGATTTCTTAAAAGAAGAAGTTTTTGTAAACGATGAAACTCCAAGCTATTACATCTACCAACAATTTAAAGATGGTAATGTGTATACAGGAATTATTGGTTGTAGCAGTATTGATGATTATTTTGATGGTGTCATTAAAATCCACGAACAAACACTTACCGAACGTGAGCAGAAACTAATGGAATATTTAGAAGTGTGTGATTTTAATGCAGAGCCTGTTTTATTCAGCTACCCGAATGATGATGTAATTGATAAAATTACAGCAGACACGCTTAAAACAGAACCTACTTACGATTTTACAACAACCGATAGAGTTCGACATAAATTGTGGGTCGTTAGCAAAACCGAAACGGTGAAAACAATTCAAACTCGTTTCGAAAAAATACCAGCAATTTATATTGCAGACGGTCACCACCGTTCTGCATCATCAGCATTGCTTGGAACATCAAGAAGAAAAAACAATCCTGGCTATACAGGAAAAGAGCCTTACAACTACTATTTAGGTGTTTTCTTCCCTGAAACACAATTAAAAATTTATGATTTTAATCGTGTTGTAAAAGATTTAAATGGAATGAATTCGGATGCTTTTTTGAAAAAATTAGCAGAGAAATTTACATTAAAACTTAAAGGTGAAGAAGAATACAAACCTTCTAAGAAACATAATTTTAGTATGTACTTGGATGGCAATTGGTATTCATTGGATGCGAAAAAAGAGATCATTCATAACGATGAACCTGTAGGTAGTTTAGATGCCACCATCCTTACCGACCATATCCTCTCACCTATTTTAAATATTCACGATTTAAAAACTGATAAACGAATTGGCTTTGTATCTGGAATAAAAGGAATGAAAGAATTAAAGAATCAAGTTGACAAATGGAACTTTACTGTAGCATTTGGCTTGTATCCAGTTGAAATGGAACAATTAAAACACATTGCCGACACCAACAGCATTATGCCACCAAAAACAACCTGGGTAGAGCCTAAAATGAGAAGTGGTTTGGTAATTTATAGCTTGAGCGAATAATGAGCATTGCACAAAATCTTGCATTTATTAAATCAACAATTCCTTCATCGGTAACACTCATTGCTGTTACTAAGACACATCCTATCGAAAAATTGATGGAAGTGTATGCTGCTGGTCATAAAGTGTTCGGAGAAAATAAAGTACAAGAGCTTTGCGATAAATACGAAGTATTACCAAAAGATATTGAATGGCATTTGATTGGACACCTACAGTCCAATAAAGTAAAATACATTGCTCCCTTTGTAGCATTAATTCACTCTGTTGATAGCATCAAATTACTTCAGGAAATAAACAAACAAGCTGCTAAAAATAATAGGGTTATCAATTGTTTGTTACAAATTTACATTGCCAACGAGGATACAAAATTTGGCTTATCCTTTTCTGAAGCAAAACAATTAATGGAGTCCAATGAGTTCAAGCAACTCTGTAACATCAAAATTGTTGGATTAATGGGAATGGCAACAAATACGGAGGACACGAATCAAATTCGCAGGGAATTTAAATCATTAAAAACATTTTTTGATGTTGTAAAAAATCATACTACAACCAACTTCCAGCTCTCTATACTAAGCATGGGCATGAGCTCCGATTACCAAATGGCCATTGAAGAAGGTTCTACGATGGTACGTGTAGGTAGTTCTATTTTCGGTGAGCGCACTTATTTATAAGGCGGTCCAGCAATCCAACCCACAATCGACATACGATTCCCTTTTGTTACAGGCAACACACGGTGCAATGCAAAGGATGGAAAAATAATAGCAGTTCCTTTTTCTTTTGGAGCGGTAATAATATTCTGATTAATCATAAACTGTAATTCGCCCCCCTCATACTCATCTTCATCCGACAATTGAACACTAATACTCAATTTACGATTCGAGATGTCACCAGCACCAAAATCCATGTGCCATTCAAAAAAATCGTTGTTACTATAGTTTGCTAATTGCAATTCGGTTTGAAAACCCAATACATCAAACTTATAACGGTTTGTATTTGCTTGAATGGAGGCTTGTGCTAATCGATCATAAATCCAATCGTTTGCTCCCGGTTTTATAAACATGATTTTTGATTTGCGAAGTTCATCGCGCGACAATTCTGTTCCAGCCATGTTTACCGATGCTTCTTGAAAATTTTCATCATTCCATAAACTACGAATAGCAGCAACTTCATCAGGATTAAATAAACCTTTGTACCAAACATAATCAGCAAATTCATAATTGTATTCACGATGACGTTTTATGGGAGGCAATGCTCTAAAAGGTTTTATGACTGGCATAGTGTTTTTATTTGTGTTAAATGTATTGTTTTTTCATAAAAAAAGGAACTCAATGAGTTCCTTTTTTTATATTTTATAATACAAGCGAATTATACGCGTCCAACTTCTTTTAAATGCACTACATGTGATTTAATTGCCGCCATTACTGTAGGAAATTCAATGTAGTTAATTCCAAACTGAGCACAAGTCTCTTTTACAAACTGATTGATTTTTGGATAATGAACATGGCTAATACGTGGGAACAAATGATGTTCTACTTGAAAGTTTAATCCACCTGTAAACCAAGAAACAATTTTGCTCTTTGTTGCAAAATCAGCTGTTGTTTGAATTTGATGAACAGCCCACTCTGCTTCTACTTTGTGATTATCAGAGCTTGGAACTTCAAAAGCTGCTTCTTGAACAACATGTGCCAATTGAAACACTACTGCTATCACAAAACCACAAACCAATGAAGCTACTAAATAACCAATAATGGTTTCAACAACTCCAACTTGGAAAATTGGTAGAACAATAAATGCTGCTATGTATCCAATTTTTGTAATCCAAAATATGATATGCTCTTTCACATCCATTTTACGGAAAGGTAAATCACCGATTTTACCAGTAAAATACTTTTGGAAATCCTGAACAAAAATCCACAACAAATAAGTTAAACCATATAAACCAACCCAGTAAATGTGTTGAAAACGGTGGTACCAAAATTTCTTTTGATCAGCATGAACACGAATAAATGGCTTGATATCAATATCATCATCCATTCCTTCAATATTTGTAAATGAATGGTGGTTTACATTGTGCTTGTATTTCCATAAATAAACACTTCCACCCATTGCATTCAAAGAGTAACCCATTAAATCGTTTACCCATGATTTTGTAGAAAAACTCCCGTGCGCACCATCGTGCATGGTATTAAAGCCGATTGCAGCAAAATTTAATCCTAATAAAGCACATAATAAAAGCGAAGCCCAAACTGGAGGAGTAAAAAACACTAAAACAACATACATTCCTATTGCAGAAATTGAAAGTAAAATTGTTTTAAAGTATAGTTTAAAATTACCTGTTTCTTTTATATCGTTGGATTTAAAGTATGTGTCTACCTTTTCTTTCAATGCATTAAAAAACACACTGTTTTTATTATTAAAACTAACTCTTTGCATAATACACTAATTAATTGATTAAGGCACAAAGGTAACTATTATTATAGCTGATTGTTTGTTAATTTTTTACCAGAATGGTGTTAAAAACTATTTACTTTTAGCTTTCAACGACCATGTAAAAATGAATTCAGCAACGGTTTCGCCTGATTCATCAACACCTATCGCCTTTAGGTCGGTTGTTATTCCCTCACCAGTAGTTTTGGTTTGAGTAATGAGCTGAGAAATATGATTTCCATCATTACAAGTGAATGTAATTTTCCCAATAGCTTTTTTAGTATAAACAGCCGAATTTTTCACAATCAACATAGAGATCGCTGGTTGCGATTCATAAGTATGATTCATCACCAACAAACCTGTGCTCATTTCTGCTGCCATGGATTGACAAGCAAAATACATGGAGCGAAAAGGATTTTGAGTCAACCATTTATATTTAATGGTAACCACTGCTGCTGAATCGTTTAATGATTTAGCTCTAACACCTGCAATATATGCCATTGGCAATTTACTCAGAAGAAATGTTCTGAATAAAAATCCATTATTGACAAGTTTTTGAAATTTAGCTGAGCCCATTTTTAGATTGGAAAAGTTAAACCAGCAATTCGAGTAGCCTCTGCAAAAGCCTGTTCATCAATACCTGTAACTATTTTATTTTTATTTAAATACATCAACACATTTTCAGTGGGCATATTACCGGTTAATTTATCAGTAGCCATTGGGCATCCACCGTATCCTTTGATAGCGCTATCAAATCTACGACAACCACTTGTATATGCTGCATGTACCTTTTCTTCCCAAGTATCGGGTGTTGTATGCAAATGCGCACCAATTTCTACTCCCGGAAATTCAGGAATCAATTTAGAGAACAAGCTGGTGATATTTTCAGGATTTGAAACACCAATGGTATCGCTTAATGCAATAATCTTAATGCCCATCTTTGCTAATCGCTTTGTCCAAGCAATCGCCACATCTCCACTCCACTCATCTCCATAAGGATTTCCAAAAGCCATGGATACATAAACAACCAATTCCTTTTTATTGCGAATACACAAATCTTGAATCTCTTCAACGCGTGTTAACGATTCGGAAATGGAAGAATTAGCGTTGCGTTGCTGAAATGTTTCGGATATGGAAAAAGGAAAACCGAGGTAGGTAATTTCTTCAAACTCAACAGCATCTTGTGCGCCACGAGTATTTGCTATAATAGCAAGTAGCTTTGATTTTGTAGTCGATAAATCCAATTGATCCAACAATTGCGCGGTATCACGCATCTGAGGAATTGCTTTCGGAGAAACGAAACTTCCGAAGTCAACCGTATCAAAACCACATTTCAAAATGGAATTGATGTAAGCCGCTTTTTTTTCTGTTTCAATAAAATCGTGAATGCCTTGCATAGCATCACGAGGACATTCAACAAGTTTGATGTTCGATGTTTGAGGTTTGATGTCTGAATTATTCATAAAAATTAATTTATAGATTTTAAAAGCGCTTGAAGCTTGGCAAATAATTTCGAGCCTAATTCTTCAAAGCTATTACAAATAGGCAAGTTAGGACTAACAAATCCTCTTCTTTTTATTAATAAATAACAGGCATAAACTTCGAGATACGACCTAATTGAAATTCTCAAAAACTTTGCAAATTCCAACTTTGATGAATTAGTTGAGCCTTCTGCAATATTCAAGGAAATTGAAGTTACAGCCCGCTTTATTTGGGATGATAAATTAAATTGTTCTGAAATTGGCAACAATTTGTCTAATTCATAAACAATATCAGACAATTCAAGTGATAACTGCCATACCTCTAACTTTTCAAATTTATATACTTGTGACATAATTTTTTATACTAAAATATTTCTCTTCGTCAGACTTCAGTCCTCTAACGTCACATCGTTCTTAAAATTTCTTTATTAATTCTTTTTACAATTCCTGGTCCTTCATAAATAAAACCAGTATAAATTTGTACTAAGCTAGCACCTGCATTTAATTTTTCTATCGCATCAGCGCCAGTATGAATACCACCAACGGCAATAATAGGAAATGACTTATTAGATTTATCACTCAAATATTTTACAACTTCTGTAGAACGTTTGGTCAATGGTTTTCCACTTAAACCACCTGCTCCAATTTCCGTAATGCGACTTGCATCTGTTTTTAATCCTTCTCTCGAAATGGTTGTATTGGTTGCAATAACACCATCAATTTTTGTTTCTGCAACAATTCCAATAATATCATCCAACTGTTCATTGGTTAAATCAGGAGCAATTTTTAATAAGATTGGTTTGGGAGTTTTCTTTTGATTGTTCAACTCTTTTACTCGTTTTAATAAATGTGTCAGCGGCTCTTTATCCTGCAATGCTCTAAGGTTAGGTGTATTGGGTGAACTAACATTCACCACAAAATAATCAACATAATCGAACAAGGCTTCAAAACACTTTTCATAATCAGAAACTGCATCCTCATTTGCTGTTACTTTATTTTTTCCGATGTTACCTCCAATAATCACATTCGATTTTCTGTTTTTTAATCGAATAACAGCTTCATCAACACCGCCATTGTTAAATCCCATTCGGTTAATCAATGCTTCGTCTTCGGGCAAACGAAACATTCTAGGCTTTTCGTTTCCAGGCTGTGCTTTTGGAGTTAGGGTTCCTATTTCGATAAAGCCAAATCCATAATATCCTAATTCATCATACAGCTTTGCATCCTTATCAAAACCGGCTGCTAAACCAACTGGATTAGGGAATGTTAATCCAAACAATTTGCGTTCTAATCGTTTATCGTTTACAACATAAACCGATTTAATAATCGATGAAACACCTGGAATGGCACAAAAGAACTTAATTGTTTTAAATACAATGTGATGAATTGTCTCGGGTTGAAACAAAAAGAATATTGGTTTTATAAATACCTTATACATACGTCAATTTTTGCGATTCAAAGTTACTGATAAACTCTGCAGAATGAAAATAAAAAATCCCCTATAAAGGGGATTGAAAATATTATTTTGGAGGAGCTGGTGGTGCATTGCAACCCTCGGCCAATTGTTTCGCATCATCTAATCCTAATGCGGCTGCTTTTTTAAAGTCTTTACAAGCAGAATTATCTTTTGAATCCTGACTAATTAAACCTCTTTTGTAATATGCCATTCCGTCTTCAGGTTTAATTCGAACGCATTCCGAATAATCATAAATTGCTGAACGAAATTTTTGCATCCCTTCGCAAGCATAGGCTCTGTTCATATACGAATCGTAATTATTCGGTTCTAAACGAATTACACAGCTAAAATCGTTAAATGCCAACACAAAATTCTCTGAAGCATTGTATGCCAAACCTCTTAAATACAAAACTTGAGCTGTATCTTGCTTGATTTTCAATGCTTTATCATAATCCGAAATGGCCTTTGCATATTTTTTCAATTGAACATTGCATTTGCCCCTTTTCAAAAAGGCATCATATGAATCCTTATTTAATTGAACAGCAGAAGTATAATCGGCTAATGCACCATTGTAATCCTTTGAATCAAATTTACTGTCACCTGCAGCAATAAATGCAGCAGCTATGTCTGAACAAGCGTTTTTGTCAAACAATTCTTTTGCCTTTGCGCTACCAGCAGTTCCAGCCTTTCTCAAATCCAAACAACCTTTATCTTTAATACCTTTTAAAATATTCATCACTCCTCTTTGACACAAAGCATCCGAATATTTAGGATCAATACTTATTGCTTTTTCATAGTCAGCCAAAGCCTCATCGTTTTTACCCAAACCTTCATAAGCTAAACCTCTTCCATAATATGGTAAAGCTAAATCATGATTATAAACAAACCCATCAGGCATATCGGAAGTCGTTTTTTGAAACTCATTCATGGTCGCATATTTTTTCATTTTATCCAAATACGCAGTCACGACAGGCTCATTAACTTTTATAGCATTTGAAAAATCTTGCTCAGCACCAGCAAAATTGCTTGCAGCTAGCTTTGCGTTTCCATTTTTTATTAAATCGGGTAAACTTTGCGCATAATCCAATGTAGAATAGCTCAAAATTGCAATTAGTAGTACTAGTTTTTTCATATCATCATTTTTAATCTACGAACAAATGTAAACAATAATTTATGCTAAAAACAGGCTTTTTAGATATTAACAATTCCCAAAATATCATACCACAAATTAAAAAAATCTGGAAACATTGATTTTAAATGGTTTACAGGAATACGAACTCTATCGGTAAAAAATAGTTCTTTGTCGAAAAAAAAATGTACTTTAGTTGAAACTTTTAGGAAACATTATCGTATAGTCATTGGTTCTAAGAAAATAAGTTCAATTATATATATCTTTTATGAGACAGCTAAAAATATCGAAACAGGTTACCAATAGAGAAACAGCATCATTAGATAAGTATTTACAGGAAATTGGAAAGGTTGATTTAATTACAGCTGATGAAGAAGTTGAATTAGCTCGTAAGATTCGCGCTGGCGACCAATTAGCACTTGAAAAATTAACAAAAGCAAATTTACGTTTCGTTGTTTCCGTTTCGAAACAATACCAAAATCAAGGTTTAAGCTTACCCGATTTAATTAATGAAGGAAATTTAGGACTTATCAAAGCTGCTCAACGTTTTGATGAAACACGTGGATTTAAATTTATATCCTATGCAGTTTGGTGGATTCGTCAATCCATTTTGCAAGCATTGGCTGAGCAATCGCGTATCGTTCGTTTACCCTTGAATAAAATTGGTTCTATTAACAAAATCAATAAAACATTCTCCAAATTAGAACAAGAGTTTGAACGTGAGCCTAGTGCTGACGAAATTGCTCAAATGTTGGACATTTCGGAGTCGGATGTGAAGGAATCAATGAAAAACACAGGTCGCCATGTATCCATGGATGCTCCTTTAGCTTCAGGTGATGATAATGCAGGTAGCATGTACGATGTAATGGAAAGTGATGATAGTCCTAGTCCAGAAAATGGATTATTACATGAATCATTACGCAGAGAAATAGAACGTGCATTGCATACACTTACTTCTCGCGAAGCAGATGTTGTTCGTTTATACTTTGGCTTAGGTGGTGAGCATGCTATGACCTTGGAAGAAATTGGCGAAAAATTTGACTTAACACGTGAACGTGTTCGTCAGATTAAAGAAAAAGCAATACGCAGATTAAAACATACTTCAAGAAGCAAAATTCTTAAAACCTATTTAGGTTAATACTACTGTTTGTAATTAAAATTTTAAGCGTGGGAAAAATAATATTTTCCCACGCTTTTTTTGTACCTTCGCAACCATTCATTCTAATCACATTTCACTATGAGCCACTTAATTGCACCATCAATTTTATCAGCCGATTTTGCTAATATTCAACGCGATGTTGAAATGATTAATAAAAGTGAAGCAGACTGGTTTCATGTTGATATTATGGATGGAATGTTTGTTCCAAATATTTCGTTTGGATTTCCTGTTGTAAAAGCTATAAAAAAACATGCTACCAAGCCATTGGATGTACATCTAATGATTATGGATCCAGATAGATATCTTCAAGCGTTCAAAGATGCTGGAGCTGATGTATTAACGGTTCATATTGAAGCGTGTACACATCTTCACAGAACAATACAAGGCATAAAAGCATTGGGAATGAAAGCGGGTGTTGCTATCAATCCTCATACATCTGTTAATCTTTTGATGGATGTTATTGCCGATATTGACTTAGTATGTGTAATG
>Ga0208626_1000132_pt1 | contig 32657 bp, 22 predicted proteins | sample LakWasMet10_HOW4_2_FD_183860 | JGI IMG/M metagenome (GOLD analysis project Ga0208626, IMG submission 183860) | Freshwater sediment methanotrophic microbial communities from Lake Washington under simulated oxygen tension - Sediment Metagenome... | ecosystem: Environmental > Aquatic > Freshwater >... | reverse complement strand
ACGTGCTGCCGCCTTTACGCACTGACGTCGATAAAAATGCGTTAAGGCAGGGCCTCGCCAGCGGCACTCTGGATGCCATCTGCTCGGATCATCAACCGCATGACATGGATGCCAAACTGGGCGCATTCCCGGAAACAGAACCGGGAATCTCCTCGTTGGAAACTTTGTTGCCGCTAATGCTCAGGCTGGTCGCACAACAGAAAATAACGCTACCACAAGGCATCGCCGCATTGAGCACAAATCCTGCGCGCATCTTGCGACTAAACAGTGGTGCGCTAACGCCTGGATTTAATGCTGATATCTGTGTGTTTAATCCTGAGCTCAGCTGGCAAATCGATGCCGATTCTTGGCAAAGCCAAGGACTCAATACGCCGTTTTGGGGGCAGACTATGACTGGTAAAGTTACCCATACCTTACAGGCTGGAAAACTGATTTATCGTCAGGGCGAATAATTCCCCAACCCACATTCAATCCTTATGAAAAACGAAGACATCAACAAAGTTAAAAGCTATTTGCTCGATTTGCAGGACCGCATTTGCAAAGCCTTGGAAGGTGAAGAGCCCGAAGCCAGATTTATTGAAGATCCATGGGAACGTCCCGAAGGCGGTGGCGGCCGAACTCGTGTATTGAGTGGTGGTGAGGTCTTTGAGCAAGGCGGCGTCAATTTTTCTCATGTCTCCGGTTTTAGCCTGCCACCCTCAGCTACGGCCAAGCGTCCGGAGCTGGCAAACCGGCAATTTCAGGCGATGGGCGTGTCGCTGGTTATTCACCCGAAAAATCCTTACGTGCCGACGTCTCATGCCAATGTGCGATTTTTAATCGCTGAAAAGCCGGGGGAACCCACTATTTGGTGGTTTGGCGGCGGCTTTGATTTAACGCCGTTTTATCCGTTTAAAGAAGATGTGTTGCATTGGCACCAAACTGCAAAAGCAGCTTGCGATCCATTTGGTGCTGACGTTTATCCACTTTATAAAAAATGGTGTGATGAGTATTTTTATCTTAAACACCGCGATGAAACGCGGGGCGTAGGCGGACTGTTTTTCGACGATCTCAACGAGTGGGGCTTCGAGCGCTCATTTGCCTTCATGCAAAGTGTCGGAGACCATTACATTGATGCTTACTTGCCTATCGTGCAAAAACGCAAAAACACACCTTATGGCGAACGAGAGCGAGAATTCCAGCTCTACCGTCGCGGTCGTTATGTGGAATTTAATTTGGTATTTGATCGCGGCACCCATTTTGGCCTGCAATCCGGTGGTCGTACCGAATCAATCTTAATGTCCATGCCACCCGTTGCGCACTGGAAATACAACTGGCAACCGGAACCAAATTCGCCGGAAGCAGAGCTCTATGCAAGCTATTTAAAACCTCAGGATTGGTTGGATTAGGTATAAATACCTACTGTAATCCCCTGAGTTCATCGGCTATTGTGATGGGGTTGGCATTGGAAGCACAACTCTACGCAAGCAATTTAAAACCTCAGGATTGGTTGAACTAGGTATAAATGCCTACTACAATCCCCTGAGGTCATCGGCTATTGTGATGGGGTTGGCATTTTTGCTGTGCTTATCGTTTGCGCTGCTGGATTTTAAAAAAAATTAACGAATTAGGGAGCTTTAATGGTCTTATTCACCAAGCCACAAATAGTTGTTTTGCCTCTTGCAATGCTGATGACCCTATCTGGTTGTTCTGTAATGCGCAGTTACGATGATGAACTTTCACAAACATTAAACTTGGTCGGTCAAGGCCAAGTTGATCAAGCAATAACACAGCTCGAATCCAATAATACCGGGGCCGATAAAGACCTGCTGTATTACATGGAAAAAAGTGAATTGTTACGTCTCAATAAGCAATATAAAGAAAGTATTAGCACGTCGCTACTAGCCGATCATTTGGTTGACGAGTGGGAAAATGAAGCCAAGATTCGTCTTGGCGCGGTGGCAGAAACAGCAGGCGCCGTTTTATTAAATGACAAAACGCGTCGATATGATGGTCATGATTACGAAAAAGTAATGCTGTCCACCCGGCTTGCTTTAAGTCACATTCTTAGCGGTGATTGGGATTCAGCCAGAACCGAGATTAAGAAAACGCACGAACGCGAAGCAATTATTGCCGAAGTCAGGGCCAAAGAAACTGAAGCGGTAGAAAAAGAAAGTAAAGAAAAAGGCATTACAACCACCTTCAAAGATCTTAATGGTTACCCGATTGAAACTTTAAACGCCCCGGAAGTAACGGCGTTAAAAAACGGTTATCAAAGTGCGTTTAGTCATTATTTAGCCGGCTTTGTTTATGAAACCCTCAACGAGCCGGGCTTGGCCGCGCCAGGTTATCGGCAAGCCGCCGAATTGCAGCCCAATCTGAAAATTCTCGAAGATGGCTTAGCGGGCTTAGAAACTCGGCCGAGCTTGTTAAAACAAGGCGAAACCGATGTGCTGTTTGTGGTTGAATCCGGCAGTGCGCCGGCACTTAAATCGATCATGATCCCCGTGCCTGTCATCGTGAGTAACCTGGGGGTGATTCCTATTTCTTTCCCAATACTTCGCACTGACCCAAATCACACAACTGCACCCAATATGGTAACGATTGACGGCAGCAATAACTTGCCGCTGGCTACCATTACCAGTTTGGATACCATGTCTAAACGAGCGCTAAAAGATGACATGCCAGGCATTATTGTTAGGGGCATTGTGCGCGCGGCAATCAAAACTACCTCACAAAAAGTCTTAATGGATCAGGGTGGTGCAGCAGCCATAGCCGGTATCGCGTTAAACGTAGCTAACGTTGTTACTGAGTCTGCAGATGAGCGTACCTGGCGCACTTTACCCGCGAATATCAGTGCCGCCAGAGCAATCATTCCATCGGGTTCGCATGAAATAGTGCTGCCGGGACTGTCAACCAAGCAAACCATCGATATTAAAGGTTCGCATGCCTTAGTGGTTGCTAGGCAAGTTGGCAATCAACTTTATTGGTCACAGCCGATTTATGGCAGTAAATTGCCGGGCTATGCGCCAGTCACTATCAACAAAACGCCTGAAGTTGCCGATGAGATAGTGAAGAAAAAAGCCGGCAAAAAGAAAAAAGCCAGCAAGAAAAAGTAGCTTTAAATCAACCAAAAACCTTAATAAGGATAAATTGATGAATACCTTTAACAAAGCGTTACTCACAGGGATGCTGACCAGTGCCTGTCTATTAACCGCATGTACCAATCATGCGCCGCCGCCACAACCGGGCAGTATCAATTCCAAACTCGAACAACTGGGTGAAATGTCTTACCTCCAGGTGACCGATTTAAAAGCAGTCAAAAGAAATCACCTGCTAGTCGTGCAGGCTGAAATCAACAATACAGATGATGATAATCAGCAACTTTTCTATCGCTTTAAATGGTTTGATGCTAGCGGCTTTGCTTTGGGAGAGGAAGCTTGGAAACCTTTAGTGCTATATGCCTATCAAAAACAAACGTTGTCAGCTGTTGCGCCATCACCGCAAGCGACTGATTTTAAGCTTGTTGTGCAAAGTCCTGATAACACCGGCGATCTTCCTAACCAATAATTATTGACTATTACCGAGACCAACCAATGAATCAATCCAAACGTCTGCATGTAAATCTGGCTATTACCCTGGCGCTGTCGGTTGCGCTTACCGGTTGTGCAACCAAGTCGCCTAATTTAAGTTCTGGCAACGTTGAATACGGTGACAGTAAAACCGTTGAAACCTTAACCAATGAATTTGGCTCAACAGATTTGCAATCAATCGCCGAATCAATGTCCAGTTCGTTACTACAATCGCCCGTGCTGGCAGCAAAGTCCCGGCCTTTAGTGACAGTTGCTGAAGTAAAAAACAGAACCAGCGAATACATCGATACCAAGTCCATTACCGATTCTATTCGTACCAGAATACTCAAAAGCGGCCTGGTACGCTTTGCGGTGGACACCAGTGCGATGCAAACACAAGTTGATGAGATAACTCGTCAGAATCAAGGCGGTTTATACAAAAAAAGCAAATCTAAAAAGATTGGTCAGATGGAAGGTGCGGATTTTCGTATTGAAGGCACTATCACCTCCATTGTTAAACGTGCCGATGACGTTAAAGATGTGTATTACAAATTCAGCTTACAGCTAATTGATAACGAATCTGGCGTGATGGAATGGGCAGACGAGAAAGAAATTAGAAAAACATCCAATAAGTCATTGTATTAACGGTGAAGATAATGAAATCGTTAAGTTTGTTATGGGTGTTGCCGCTGTTAATGATTGGTAATGCTGAGGCCGCTAAAATTGCCGTCACCGACCTGACCTATTCGGAAAGAGTTAGTGGTTATTTTCATGTGGTTGACTATCACAACAAGTCTTCTGCACGTGCTAGTCAGAGCGATCGTGAAAATAACTATTCAAGCTCCAGTCGTTATTCCGAGAGTGGACGTTCACAAACCGATTACACTGAAGTTGAAAGTAGTTATAGCTATATAGAATATGGCGAGTTACGCAAGTTTGTGGGTGATATTAAAGGCGAAATTCTTAAAACCAGCGGTTTTCAATTAACTCAAGCAAAACCATATACCAGCAAAGGCAGTGAAAAAATCTTCGATATTATTGCCCGTATCAAAAAAGGCTACTATCCCAAGGCTGATTATGTACTGTTTGGCACCGTCACCGAGCTTGAATTTAGAGATGAATTGAATCCAATTATCGGCACCGATACCTCGTCAAACACCTTTAGTCTAATGCTGGTTGCTGAGTTTAGCCTGATCAATACTCGCACTTATGAAGTAAAAGCTGCATTTAGTGCAACTGGCGAAGGTGAAGATGCGCGGATGGCTTCTGCAGGTAGTCGGGTAGTTCCTAGCCGAGGCAAAGTCATTTCAGCCGTTTCGAAAAGCTTAGGCGAAGATGTGGCTCGCCAAATGAATGAACAGCTAGGCAATTACACTGATAGTGGCGAACGTGCTGAACGTGGTGCGCCCGTGCCGCCAGCAGGTTTGCCTAACGAAGGACCGGTGACTAGCTTTACTCCGTAACACCAACGCTGCAACCAAAAACGCCAAACCCAGTACATCGGGTTTGGCGTTTTTGTTTTTTAAAATACCTATTTATTGCCGATAGATTTTGCAATAACTGTGGTAACGGCAAATTAATCTGAGCAATTAAATTCCCCGACCAAACAATACTTCTTACTTAAATAAAGACGCAGCCAACCGTTGGTATCGTCTTGTCGGTCATCCAGTGCTTCGGGTATTTGCTGTAAGCGTTGGCGAACAGCATGGTGCGGCATTAGCAACAACTCTATATCAACCATCGCCACAAACTTGTCTGGGTTTGTGCTCTTGCCGTTAAAAATTTTAAACAGCTGATGTTTCTTTAAACCAAGATGAATATTGAGCTCTTCCCGGAACTCAAGAAACAGCGGTAGCAAGTCACTGCCGGTATATGATTCATCATGTAGCTTATCTAGCCGACTCAACAGATGGCAGATCGCAAACCGGTACAGTTCCGACTCGCGAACAAACAGCCGCACAGCCGTTGAACGCATCGCGAACCGATCGGCATTATTTAGCCGCATGGAAACGATATGTTTCTTATCGTTTTTTAAATTGTCATCTTCTTCGATCAAGGCTTAATTCCTGGTGCACCAAAATAGTGCAAAAAATCAGGTTATTTAACCCGGTAATTAGGTCTATCAAGCATAAAGCATCAATGTTACAGATATATAACAGTCACTTGATCAGGTGAAACTATCTATAGATTGAGTTTTAACAGTCAGTTGCTTGTTCGAAGAGTGCGTCATAAAACAGTCATATTTCTGTAGCATAATCCTCGCATGATGAAATTTAAGGAGTTATTGCGAATCGCTTTCCAGTTTAAGGCAACTGAGGTTGACGTATTCCGTGTTGCCACTCCTCACATATTGGCAACATGTCTGGCGATTGCCTATTTGAGTTACGTGTTGTTTTCCTTGATCTTGGCGGCAGCCTCCAATGTTGAGCACCAGCCGTCTTTCTCTGCGCATCTTGAATCGACAATCGACAGTCCGCTCCCAGATTTTTCGCAAATCGGCGACTGGCATTTATTTGGTCAGGCCTTAAGTAATGACAATGCTGAGACGGTAGTCACTGAAACTCAACTGCAACTGACTTTGTTGGGTGTCTTCCTGCTTTCGCAACAACCTGAATCTGGGCTCGCAATTATTCAAACCGAAGGCGGGCAACAAAAAAAATATCGATCTGGTGATGAATTGCCGGGTGGTGCTAGCTTGCAAACAATTGAAAAAAACCGAGTCGTGTTGTTACACAACAATCGTCAAGAATTCCTTCCGCTCAAACGGAATAGCGTCGGTTTACCGGCAACTACCGAATAGCCCCCCTTAGCAAAAAACTGCACATGAAAACACGATTGTTGATCGGCTTTGTTCTGGCCATTATTTGCTCGGCTGTAGCAGCAGAAAAAGACGAGTTTTCGTTGAATCTCAAGGATGTCGACATTCGTGCATTAATCGAAACCGTTGCCGATGCTACCGGGAAAAATTTTATTGTTGATCCGCGCATAACCGGCAATATTTCGGTGGTTACCTCCACACCGATGAAGGCCGCGCAAGTGTATGACGTGTTTTTGTCGATACTTAAAGTACACGGCTATTCTGCGGTACCTAACGGCAATATCATCAAAATTATTCCCAACATCACTGCAAAACAGGACGGTGAAGAGAGCGAGTTACGCTCAAGCTCTCAAAATGGCGATGAACAGCTAACGCGTATTGTGCAGGTACATCATATTGATGCTAATCAAGTGGTACAAACCTTACAGCCGCTGATGCCGCAATATGCTTTTTTGGCATCAGTTCCTGAAAGCAACACTATTATTCTTTCCGATACCGCTGCTAACGTCAATCGTCTGGCAAAGATGATTATGCAAATAGACAAAAGTGACGTGCAAAAGATTGAAATTATCAATCTGCGTCATGCAAGTGCCGCAGATTTGATTCAGCCGTTGAATACGCTGATTACCAGCAACAATGCGGGAAAAGCTACCGCAATCGCACCGCCATTAGTTGCTGATGAGCGCTCCAACTCCATAATCATTGGTGGCGATACCGATCTGCGTTTGCAATTGCGCGCCCTGATTGCCAATCTTGATAGCCCGATAGAAAAAGACGGTAATACTGAAGTTATTTACATGCGCTATGCAGTGGCAAAGGATTTAGTTGAAACATTGACCGGCGTCGGCGCGCAAAAAGATGACAAAGCCGATAAACCGAAAACCCAAACAACTACGCAAAAAGATTTCGACATCCGTGCCGATGAAGCCTCTAATGCTTTGATTATTACCGCACCGCACGATCTGATGCGGACCCTTAAATCGGTGGTGAGGCAATTGGATGTCCGTCGTGCGCAAGTGCATATCGAAGCGATTATTGCCGAAGTTAGTTATGACAAGTCGCAGAGCATAGGGGTTGAGTGGCAAACCAAAGGGGATGTGCAAAACCTGATTGCCGGAAGGTCTAGCTCCACCGTTGATGTTCCACAATTGCTTTCAACTCTCGGAAAAGGCTTGAGTGTGGGGTATTTTGTCGGGAATGAACTGAAAGCCCTGATCAACGCGTTTGTTAACGATACCGATGTCAACATCTTGTCGACGCCGTCTTTGGTAACCCTAGACAACGAAGAAGCCAGCATGATTGTTGGCCAGAATATTCCTTTGACGACAGGTACATACACCCCTAGTCCAGGCTCAGGCGTAAATACTCCGTTTCAAACCATACAGCGTCAGGATGTCGGTATTAAGCTTAAAGTTCTGCCGCAAATCAATGAAGGTAACGCGGTAAAACTGAAAGTAACCCAGGAAGTATCGAGTGTAGTTCCCAACAGTGACGGGACGCAGTCGCAAACGTTTAGTAAACGCGAAATCGTAACGTCAGTACTGGTTGATGATGGAAAAACGCTAGTTCTGGGCGGATTGATTCAGGATGACATCACGGAAACCGTGGACAGTGTGCCGCTGCTGGGGGATATTCCATATTTGGGTAAATTATTTCAAACCAACTCAACTATCATCACCAAGAAAAATCTAATGGTATTTTTGCGTCCGCAGATTATCAGGGATGTGGCCATGTCTAGCGGCTTAACGCATGACAAATACAATTACATTCGTGACAAGCAAGAGAAGTTTAATCAGGATGGGGTGTTGTTTATGCCAGATCAAAAACAGCCGTTATTGGACAGTTTGCCGTATGACAGTTCGATAGCCCCCGGCAGTGCTGGTGAGAAAGCCAACAATGGCAACTGAGCAGGACGCGCCGACAGATGCTGTAAACAGTAAACTGCCGGCATACAGCTTTGCCAAACGTCACGGCATAGTTGTGCGCGAAGTTGGCGAACAAGTTAGCATTGTCTATCACGGCAAGGCTTCAATAGCGGCCTTGTTAGAGGTGCGACGGTTTGTCGATCAGCCAGCCGTGTTTGAACAAATTAGCGAAGAAAATTTTGAACGTTTGTTGCAGACGGTTTACGAACATAAAACCGGCCATGCTCAGCAAATGGTTAACGATATGCATGAAAATATCGATTTGTCGGAGATGGCCCTGCATCTGCCAAAACCGGAAGATTTACTGGAAAGCTCTGACGAAGCGCCGATCATTCGTTTAATCAACGCGCTGTTAACCGAAGCCATCAAGGAAAACGCCTCGGATATTCATATCGAGTCTTACGAAAAGCGCATGGTGGTGCGTTTCCGTGTTGACGGCACCTTGCGGGAGATTATCGAGCCACAGCGCGAATTTGCACCGATGGTAATTTCCAGGCTGAAGGTAATGGCCAAGCTGGACATCGCCGAAAAACGCTTGCCGCAGGATGGCCGTATTTCTCTCAATATTGGCGGTCGTACCGTCGATGTCCGAGTATCGACACTGCCTTCCGGCCATGGCGAGCGTGTGGTGTTACGTCTGCTTGACAAACAGGCCAGTCAGTTGAGCTTGAAGCAAGTCGGGATGTCGGATTACGAGCTGACCAGCATCCAAAATATGATTGCACGGCCGCACGGCATTATTCTGGTCACCGGGCCTACCGGTTCCGGCAAAACCACCAGTCTCTACGCTATCGTTAATCAACTCAATCAACGCAGCCGCAACATTCTTACCGTCGAAGATCCAATCGAATATTACCTGGATGGCGTCGGTCAGACCCAAGTTAACAGTAAGGTCGACATGACTTTTGCCAAGGGCTTGCGCGCCATTCTGCGACAAGATCCTGATATTGTGATGGTTGGTGAAATTCGTGACCGGGAAACTGCAGAAATCGCCGTGCAAGCCAGTTTGACCGGACATTTGGTGTTGTCAACGTTGCATACCAATACTGCCGTCGGCGCGATCACCCGTTTGCGCGACATGGGCGTAGAGCCCTTTTTGTTGGCATCCAGTCTGGTCGGGGTGATAGCCCAACGGTTGGTGCGAAAGCTTTGTCCGCACTGTAAGCAGGCCGAACAACTACCCGGGCGAGATTTGGCTAAGCTCGGCTACACATCTGAAGATCAGGAGTTGGTCACTGTGTATCAACCAAAAGGCTGCGAACATTGTCATAATCATGGGTACAAAGGTCGCGCCGGTATTTTTGAGATGATCATGCTCGATAGTGTGATGCATCAACTTATCCACGACGGCGCCAGCGATTTTGAACTCGATATACAAGCGCGTAAATCCTCCCGCAGCATTCAACAAAGCGCTCTGGAAAAAGTTTTAGGCGGCGAAACCAGTCTCGATGAAGCTATCCGCATTACCTTAAAGGAATAGCCGGACATGGCTGCATTCGAATATCAGGCAATCAACGGTAAAGGTCAATCCGTTAAAGGCACGATAGAAAGCGACACGCTTAAAAGCGCCCGGCAGCAGTTGAAAAATAACGATTTAACGCTGCTGGAAATTCAGGAAGTCCATAAAAAAGAACACGGCGGTCAGTCGATGCTGCTGGCGCCACGAATCAGTATGCGTCAGCTGGCGCACATTACCCGGCAGCTTGCCGCCTTGCTTAAATCAGGGTTGGCAATAGACGAAGCGCTCGGCATTATTGCCCGACAGCTGGAATCGGCGCGAACCCGGCGCATCTTAGTGGCAATCAGAAGCCGAATTCTGGAAGGTCAAAGTTTGGCAGTTGCCTGTCAAGCCTTCCCCAGTTCTTTTCCGCCGTTGTATCGGGCAACTATTGAAGCGGGTGAATCATCCGGCAAACTCGATCAGGTGCTGGAAAAACTGGCGGATTATTTAAGCGACAAAGGCCAACTACATCGCAAACTGCAAATGGCGATGATCTATCCGGTAATGCTGTCATCGGTATCGCTGCTGGTGGTGATCGGTTTGTTGGCCTATGTTGTGCCGGAAATTACCGGCGTGTTCGACAAAATGGGCGGCAAGCTTCCGGCTATTACACAGGGCTTGATTACTTGCAGCGATTTTTTAAAGAACAACGGTTTGATTTTGCTGCTGTTAGGGATTGCTTTATCCGTTGCGGCTAAGCTGGTGTTGCGTAGGGACAAGCCGCGGATGATTTTTCATCGCTGGTTGTTGAACACGCCATTTATCGCCCGCTTTTCCAAAGGTATGAACACTGCCCGATTTACTCGCACATTATCGATTCTAACCAATAGTGGCGTGGAGTTACTAGAAGCCTTAAAAATATCTGCCCAAGTATTATCCAACGATGCGATGCAGCAAGCCGTCGCCAATACCGCCGTCCGCGTGCGTGAAGGGCAGAGTCTTAACAAGGCGCTGGAAGCCAGCGGTTTATTTCCACCGGTAACTATTCATTTGGTTGCCAGCGGCGAAGCTAGCGGGCAGTTGCCGCGCATGCTGGAAAGTGCCGCCGACGATCAGGAGCGAGATATTCAGGCGCTTACCGAGTTGACTATGGGCTTGTTCGAACCAGCGCTGATTCTATTCATGGGCTTGGTAGTGTTGACTATCGTACTGGCGATTTTGTTACCTATTTTTGAAATGAATCAGCTGATTCGATAGCTGTTTTGCTGTTGTCATACGCCTGTCATGTTTCGTTTTTAATCTTCTCATTGTTGTGCCCTGTCTTTGCAGGGATTGGCATTAATCAGACCTATTTTTTTACCGCTATGACCATTAAAAAACACCAAGGCTTTACCCTGATCGAAGTAATGATTGTTGTCGTAATTTTGGGGATATTGGCATCGATAATCGTTCCCAAAATAATGGGTAGACCAGATGAAGCCCGTGCTACTCGAACATTGCAAGACATTCGTGCGATTACCGCAGCGCTGGATTTATACCGGCTAGATAATTTCAGCTATCCAACCACTGACCAAGGTCTGGAAGCATTAGTTCACAAGCCTGCCAATTTGCCGGAAGGGACACACTGGAAGCAGGGCGGATATTTGGACCAGTTACCGGTGGATGCCTGGGGCAAACCATACTTTTACCTGCAGCCAGGCACTCACGGTGAATTTGACTTGTATTCATTTGGTGCCGATGGCGTGGAAGGCGGTACCGAAGCTGGAGCTGACATTACCAACTGGAGTCAAAAATAAATTTATTAAAAGTTCCACTTTGAAATCACAAGGCTTTACTTTAATCGAACTGTTAATTGTCATCGTGCTGATCGGCGTGATGACAGGCATGGCGATGCTATCAATGAGTAACGCCGATCAAAGTAAACAACAGCAATTGGAAGCAGAAAGGTTGTCAAAATTACTGGAGCTGGCAGAACAAGAGGCAATGATTCGTGGCGATAGCATCGCGGTGGAGTTATTCAGCCAAGGTTATCGGTTTCTGACCTTCCAGAAAAACGAATGGCAACCGGAGACTGTCGATGAGTTATTTAGACCGCGCAACCTCGATGCAAAAATGTCTGTAACATTGAAACTGGATGAAAAACAGGTGTTTTTAAACAACCGCCCCGGCTTTACCTTACACTCGCAGCCGCAAATTATCTTGACGCCGGATGGTGCCTCCGATGCTTTTCAGATCAGCATTTCTCAACACAATAGCGATAGCATCTACATTGTCGACAACAGTGCTGAAGATGGCTTGAAGGTCTCAAGAGTTGCTAGCAAACCATGAAAAAAGCGCGCGGCTTTACCCTGTTGGAAGTCCTCATTGCCTTGGCTTTGTTGGCTATTCTGATGGCTGGCCTGATTAAAATTACCGCGGATAACACTAAAAATCTCTGGTACCTGGAAAACAAAACCATTGCCGCGACAATAGCCGCCAATCACGCAGTGCAGTTGCGGCTGGATAAAGAAAAGCCGGAGACCCAGGATGGTTGGGACACTATGGCCGGAAGGAGGTGGTATTGGCAAATTAAACGTGATGTGTTCCAGGCAATGGGGGGCGGTGTCTGGAGTTATCGGATCGAGGTGTTTCTTGAAGGTGATAAATCGCCTTATGCTGGATTGAATAGTATTGTCCCGGCTGACTCATGATGGGCAGCCATAAACTTAGCAGGGGCTTTACTCTGCTGGAAATCCTTATAGCCATGGCTGTGTTCGCCATTATGGCCGCTATGGCTTATGCCGGATTGAGCGCCGTGTTGGATGCTAGGGAGGGGACGGCAAAACGCTCCGAAACTATTGCCCAATTGCAACAGACTCTGTATTTGCTTAATGAAGATTTGACTCAGGCCATACCACGATCGATCAGGGATGAATTTGGTTCTGATCAATTAGCTTTTACCGGTGGCAATGGTGAAGAATTGTTGACGTTTACACGTAGCGTGCCTGACTGGTCTGAGTCACCGTCACGTAGCCAATTACAGCGCGTCAGTTATCGGATGGAAAACGGCGCACTGTATCGACAGGTATGGACCATTCTTGATAGGACTCAGCAAAGTCAATTTCGCCGTAAGAAACTGCTTAGTGCCGACATTGTTAGCGTGCGCTTTTACAGTGAAGACTGGTTAGACAATTGGGCTGCGAGTGCTGCGATGCCCAAAGCCGTGTCGCTGACCTTGTCGCTGGCGGGATTGGGTGAAATAAAGCGGGTATTTCTGGTGCAGAATTGATGAAGCGTCATTATTGCCAACAAGGCATCGCCTTAATCACCGTCATGTTAGTGCTAGCCATCGCCACGATCGCCGTGGTGTCAATGTCGACTGCCCGGCAGATGGATATTCGCCGGACTGGAAATCAACTGCGCACCACGCAGGCCTGGGAATATGTCTACGGGCTGGAAAGCTGGGCGCAACATAGTTTGCAGGCAGACAGCGAAGCTAACAAAGTTGACAGCTTGGACGATAAATGGAGTCAGCCGTTACCAACAACTTCGGTTGTAGAAGGCACAATGCAGGCGGGTATCGAAGATTTGCAGGGCCGTATCAACCTTAATAATTTATTGGTTGAGGGCAAAGCCAGTGAACAGGATGTTCGTCGACTCAAACGTTTGTTGCTGAATCTGAAAATGAAACCGGAGTTGGTTGATGCCATGTTGGACTGGATAGATAAAGATATGGAAATCAGATACCCGGATGGTGCCGAGGATGAAACGTACACCAGATTTAAGCCCGCCTACCGCAGCAGCAATCATCTGTTTACCGATGTCAGCGAATTGCTGCTGGTGCAAGGTATAACGCAGGAGCAATATCAGAAATTAAGGCCTTACATCTACGTAACCGATGATTACGCGCCCATAAATATCAATACCGCCAGCGCTACGGTGTTGCGTTGCCTTGCTGACGACATCAGCACCGGTCAAGCTGAATCGATATTCCGGTCCAGAGGTAAGCCTTTCGAAAAACTGGAAGATTTCCTCAAAGACGAAGCGGTAACCGCCGCCGCTATCGATAAATACGGCTTGGACGTAATCAGTAACCACTTTTTATTAATAGGGCAAATCGACATGGGCAAAACCCATTTAATGTTTGAATCGCAGTTGCAGCGTAGCAAAGACGGCCAAGTCAAGCTGGTGAAGCGGCAACGCAAGGGGATTATGCATGGCTGAAAAACTATTAGTTAGATTCAGCAATGCCCAGCTGCAAAGTCTTGAGTGGCTGTCGATTGATACGCCGCAAGCTCAGCTGCAATCCGGCAGCTGGCAGGATTTAACTGGCGCAGCGAAAGACAAACAGCTAATTCTATTGTTACCGGCATCAGCAGTGCTGTTGTTGGAAATAACCTTGCCAATTAAAAACATTGCCCAGCTAAAAAAAGCTTTGCCGTTTGCTTTGGAAGATATGTTGGCCGACGACGTAGAAAATTATCATCTGGTTTGGCTTAAACAGCCGAAAGACAAGGTAGCAGTCGCCGCTATTCCGCATGAAAAATTGGTAGCTTACCTCGCGCTTTTTAAGGACACCGATCTCGAACTTGACGCAGTATGTACTGAGTCATTGTGCCTGCCTTATCAGCCGGGATTTTGCGCTCTGCTGATCGAAGCAGAACAAGCTGTTATTAGAACAGGACAATGGCAAGGTGGAGGAATTGATACCAATTTTTTGCCAGTATTACTTGGTAAATTGCGCGACGAAGACAGGGATTGCCAACAGCTACGGTTGTGGTCGAGGCAGCCCGTCACTGATTTAAGTGAAATTTTGCCGTTCGAATACATTGAACAACCGTTAATTACGCCGTTGCAATTATTCGCCGAGGGAATTAATGCAGCGCTTGAACTGAATTTGTTAAGCGGGCGTTATGCCAGACAGTCCAAAGCGAAAGGGCGTTGGCAGCAATGGTTGCCGGCAGTTGTGATTGTTGTAATAGCCATGTCAATTCAGACGGGGATGCTAATGAAACAAACTTGGCAACAACAAGCGCAACTGGAGGCGCTGGAAGCGCAAACTCTGGATTTGTTCAAACAAACATTCCCCGACATCAAGCGCGTTGTTAACGTAAAAGTGCAGGCCGACCAGCAGTTAATCGAGTTAAAAAAACACAGTAATCAGTCTGCCAGCGCCTTTATGCACATGCTGTATCAAAGTGGTGAGCATCTCAAAGACAACTCGGCCTTGCAGTTAAAGAAACTTAATTTTGCTAACGGCAGTTTGTTGATGCAGCTCAACGCCCCGGATATTAGCCAGCTGGAACAATTCAAACAGCAGATAGCCACCGGCTTGCAAGTCAAGATTCAATCTGCCGACAGTGGCACCAATGGCGTGGAGGCGCATCTTGAAATTAGAGAAAAGTGAGATTCTGCAACGCTATAACGAGCTGTCGCCTAGAGATAGAATGCTGCTATTAGTCGGCGCCATCATAGTGTTGCTTTATAGCGGTTACCAGTTGATTTACCAACCATTGGTAGCCGAAAGCTTACTGCTGGAACAAAAAATCAAATCCCAGCAACAGGCTTATCAGTATCTGCAACAGATCAGTAGTGAAGTCGCTGCGTTGCGTGAGCGCGGTATCAGCGCAGCGCCTGAGCTTGAAGGTCAATCGCCGATGGCGGTGATTGACAGTAGCAGCCAGCAGCTGGAGATAAAACCAACTATCAAACGTTTGCTGCCGGAAGGCGCGGATAAAGTGACGTTATGGCTGGAAAACCTCGCCTTCGACAAACTGATTGTCTGGTTGGCAATCCTAGAAACCAAACATCAGCTAAAAGTCATTCAAATTGATGTGGATAGGCAAGCTGATGCTGAAGGCCTTGTGAATGCAAAGGTGTTGTTAGGTAATTAGTAGGAACGGTCCGCACCTTCGATTGATTACCAATCATTAAAGCTTGTTTTTCATCATTGCAGGCAAGGCCCGCTCCTGCAATTTGACATATCCAAGTTCATACCTTCTATTGCTCTCAGTAGGGCTGTCAGATAACCCAGATGTATTACATTTCTTAAAACATTAACTTGTCTGTCACTGAAATGTCTCAATCAACCAGTAATCTACAGGCATTCAAAAAACCAAGCGGTTGATTGCTTCGGTCTTTAGTGAAAATGGTTCGGGGTATCGCGTTTTACCCCTGTGTTGTTATTTCAAAATCAGAACAGTGGCAAAAGCCAAACCTATCGTGAGGTAGGGACGGAAAACTTCGGGTCTTTATCGTTTTAAAAGATAGCCGGGTTGCCACCTTATTAACGTAAGGACTTATCAATGCAAGGAAATAACTGTATCAAATGGGGCTTAGCCCTGCTGTTGTTATCAGTCGTCAATACGGGTAACGCTTCAAGTAAGGCATTTAACGAATCAACGTATTTAGATGTTAATGAAAGCGTTGCTATTTATAAGTTTCAGTCCGGCTTTAATGCTGCGGAGCAATTAAAGGCATCGTTAAGCTCGACAACCGCAAGCGGTTTTTCCGCTGCTACGGACAGTAAAAACGCATGGACGAAACAAACAAATTTATGGCTGCTTAATGCTAATAAGCCGACCAGTAATCCACAAGCATTAATCGACACCTTTGCCGACAGCGCTTTAGCCTCTAACACAGGTTCAACTTGGGACGTGGGTGAAAAGCAATGGCTGGCAGGCTGGAGTACCAGCATCAACAATCTTGTTAACACCGTCAGTGTCAGTGCGGTCAGAGTGTCGGTTATTTCGATGCTTGGTTCATCCGAGATTCTCGCGGCTGCAGCGGCAATCTCAGCTGTGCCATTATCAACTTTAGTTTGGGTATTTCTTACCGGTTTAATGATCTTGCTCGCTACTCGCCGCAAACACGCGGTGTTAGGGATAGTGGCGTAATAATTGATCGGATTGCCTTGATGTATTCGAAATTGCTGTCGAACCTCTTCAGGTAATGGTAGGAGCGGGCCTTGCCCGCGAACAATAAAATCTAAATCGCCGTATTGGAAAATAATCGCGGGCAAGGCCCGCTCCTACTGGATTTTCAATAAGAACCAGGCACAGTGCTGCCTGCAACAGCGCAGGTTTGGGCTGGAATTATTAGGGCGAGCAGCGTCCGCCGTTGGTTAATGAAGATGCTGATTATGTAATACATTTCATCAAACTGTAACCAAGCTGTCACCGAAACAACACAACAACTCTGGAATAATTCGCACCATGTTGAGGGGCGGCTGAATAGGGTTGTGACTTAACGAATTGGATGTAACTAAGGAACAAGGATGGCACGAATAGGGAGTGGGCTTTGGAAGATAGTAGGGAGTAAGTCGGGGTAAAAAAATGGTAGCGGGGGCGTAGGCGGCAGTGTTTATCTGTTAGATGGTGTCGGGCAGGATTATAAGTGTGTAAAAGCCAAACCTGTTGTGAGGCGGGGACGGAAAGTTACAGGTCTTGATAGTAACAACACTCAAGACGGCTGGGCCATCACCTTGTGTAAATAATACTTTTTATTTTTTAAACATAAGGCATTAAACCAAATGAAACAATTCTCTAAATCTTTATTAGCAGTGGCTTTGCTAGCGGCTACAACTGGCGCGGCTAACGCAAGTATTGCAACAGGCAGTAATACATTGTCAGAAGCCTATTTATCTGTGTATGACAGTACGCAAGGATTAACATTTACGTTGGACTTAGGTCTGACGTTTGCTGATCTGTTTAACAATAAAGCCAATGATACTTTTTCAAAAAGCTATGACCTGGCTGCTCTGACAGCTGGTTCTACTAGTGCAAAATGGTCAACTTTTGCTACTGGTTTAAATGCTGCAACTACAGTGTATGGTGTGGTTGCTTCAGGAACAACTGGCAAATTATTTGCCACTGGTCCTGATGTAAGCCCGGCAAAATTTCCAAGTGCCCTGTCTCCAAATACTTCAATCACTGGCCTTGTAAATCATATAAATACTGTTAACACAGCTTCTATTGCTGACAATGCTGGTGCAGTTGTTAATACAGCTTTAAATCTTAGCGCAATAATTTCAGATGCCGATCAAGGTAATACTGGGCAGCATAATCAATTAGGTGCATTCGCTACTCTTAATGGGACTAAAGGTGATGCAGGTGCAGATATTAAATACGGTCAAGCCGGTAATTTTTACTATTACCAAGGTACTAGCGTTCCTTTCTTAGCTGCTCAGCAATGGACATTGTCTGGCAATACTTTGAGCTATTCTGCTCCTGTGCCACTGCCTGCTGCGGTTTGGATGTTTGGCGCCGGTTTGATGGGCGTATTAGGTCTGACTCGTCGTAAAAACGCTGCTGTTTAAGTTTTGATATTAGGAGGGGTGTCTAGCATCCCTTCGCTTTAATTTATTAACTCCAAGAGAGAAAACCAATGAAAAAATTAGTCTTAGGTGCAGCCATAGCTGTTGCACTATCAGGAACAGCTGCGCATGCAGCGATTACCGTTGATGCCAATGGCGTGCCAGTCATTAACCCAGCAGATACCAACATTTTGTATCTGTCAGGTGCTTCTGCTGCAGAAAAATTTATCGAAAAAGTAATTACTGATGTGTCAGTGCCTGCGGTTGATAAAATCTGTGACTCATCTAAAAAGATTTATAAGTTCCAAGATACTGCTGCTACATCGCAATATGCTTATTTGTGCGAAAGAGCCACGACTAACCCATCTGTACCCAGCAATAAAGCTAATATCCTGATTTATAAACGCAGTGCCGGTGGTTCTGCGTTTGGGGTAAGCCCAATTGTTGCTGAAGCTAACGGTAATACAGCGGCTGCAACGATTGAGTTTTTAAAAATCAGCTCAGCTTGTACAGTGACTACTGCTGCTGGCGCCGGTGCTTTAACTAAAATTAGCTGCGCTTACGATCCTGCCGATGCCACTAAATTTGTTAATCACATTCCTGATTTCGGTATCTCTGACGTCGACCCTGGTCAGTTTACTGGTAGTAATGCGCCTATTAATCCAGATACCAATGCGCCTTATGACAACGTAACTGCTGCAGATGTTGCCAAATTGACGGTAAAAAGTGCTTCTGCACTGACCTTTGGCGTACCGGTTACTAAAAACTTGTATTTTGCGTTGCAAGCGGCACAAAAATCTACCGGTGCGGTTCCAGCTAGTTGTGTAGTCGGTGATGAAACTGAAGCCTGTATGCCTAACTTGACTTCTGCACAAGTGGCTTCTATTCATGCCGGTGCTATTGTTGATTGGAATCAATTGAAAGTGGGTACGGTTGGTTTATACGACTGGGTGAATACGCCAGCAAACGGTGCTAGCGCTTATCTGCCTGGTGCATCTTATCTGCATACTTGCCGTCGTGAAAATGGTTCCGGTACGCAAGCGCAATCTAACATAAAATTCCTGGCTAATCCGTGTGCAGGCGCAGTCGCTACTGCTCCAGCATCTGATACAGTCGCAATTGGGTATGTTGAGGGTGATGGCCTAGCAATGGTCCACGAGAACAACAGTTCAGGTAACGTGGATGTTTGTTTGAATGAATTGCAAGACGGTACTAACGCTGCAAATTCTTTTGATAACACTTACGGTGTGCGTTGGGCTGTGGGTATCCAGTCATTGGAAAAATCAACGGCAGCGGCCACTAAATACCGTTTTGTTAAATTGGACGGTGTCGCACCAACATTGGTTAACGTGCTTAAGGGTAAATACCGCGATTGGGCAGAAAATACTTTCCAATACAGCAACACGCATGTCTTCTCTAGCAACAGCACTGAAAACACAGCGTTGAAAGCCTTGACTAATGCGGTTATTAAATCGTCTGGCGCACCAGAAGTAATGGCAGCGTTGAACAATGGTTTTACTCATACGTTTACAACTGCTAAAGGCGCTTACTTGGCGGTACCTACCAACTATGATCCACAACCAAATGGTGCTTTCTTGTCTACAAGACCGGTTAATCCATTTAGTCATGCAACATCAACTGTATCGGCTGACAACTGCCGCGTACCAACCATTTATAACAATGGTGCAATCGGTTCAGGTGACACTGGCTTGTAAGGATAACTAAGCCGGGGCAACCCCGGCTTGAGTCAAGGATGACTCAAAAAGAATAAAACCAGCCGTTTTAGGACGGCTGGTTTTTTTCGTTCGCGTTAAGCGGTAAGTGCAACCGGCAATAAACAAGCGGACGTAACCCCGTTGTCACAATACCTTAACGTAAGCTCAATAAAATGACGGACTAGCGGTTTTCAAAGGGAAAATCGTCATAACACCTACACACAAAACAGATTTCATGCAGTTAAAAAGAATTAAGACGGGCCGGCCTTTGATTTGGCTGGTCTGCTGTGCTTTTACAGTGGTGGGTAATGCGTTTGCCGAACAGGCTGCGCAGTCAACCCCAGCTAATGTAGAAGCTGCACAAGATGCTTCGGCTGAACAGCAAGCTGCGCCCGAGCAACCGGCTACTTTCGATTTGTTGGAATTACGGGTGAAGGGCAATAACCTGATCGACAAAAAACAGTTGGAGCGGACTATTTATCCATTTTTGGGGCTAAAGAAAAGCGTCGATAATGTTGAGGCTGCGCGTGCGACATTAGAAGAGCTCTATAAAACGCAGGGTTATCAAACCGTGTCGGTGGATATTCCTGAACAGGATGTTAAAAACGGCATCGTTTATTTACAGGTAGTCGAAGGCAAAATTTCCCGTTTACGGGTGAAAGATGCTCGTTATTTCTCGCTGGGTAAAATCAAAGCGGGCGTGCCGGAATTGGCAGAAGGTAATGTGCCTAACTTCCCGAAAATGCAGAAACAATTGGCAGAACTGGGCATCGAGAGCCCTGATCGGCAAATTCAGCCGGTATTGCGGGCTGGGGAAACGCCAGGAACACTGGAAGTTGATTTAAAGGTTAAAGACGAATTGCCTTTACATGGCAAAGTTGAACTCAACGGCCGCAATACCTCGACGACCAGTCGTTTGCGCTTGGTATCGTCGTTACGTTATGAAAATCTTTGGCAGGCCATGCACAGTGCTTCGTTGATGTACCAAGTGTCACCGGAAAACAGCGCTGAAGTCGATGTTTGGGCGGGGACTTATGCCTTGCCGTTGTTTAGTAGCGATGCACGACTGGCATTTTATGGGGTGAGTTCATCGTCAAGTGCCCAGATTGCCAGCGCCGGGGCGTTGTCGGTGATTGGTATCGGTAATATTTATGGTGCCCGACTGGTGAAGCCGTTGACGCCGATAAATGACTATTTTCACAGCGCTACCTTGGGTGTCGATTACAAAGACTTTCAAGAAGACGTCAACCTGATCGGTGCCGACAATATCAGAACCCCCATCAGCTATTTACCGTTCATGGCTCAATACAGCGGCAGCTTGCGGACCAAAGAGTCAGAAACGACATTTGATGTAGGCGCACATTTTTCTATCCGCGGTTTGGGCAATGAACAAAAGCAATTCGAAGAGAAACGCTATCTGGCCAAAGCCAATTACATGTACCTGACCGGCGGCCTTAGGTTTCAGCATGAATTGCCGTTGGGCATGGAAGCGGTCAGTCGTGTTGCCGGTCAGGTTTCTGATACGCCGCTTATCAGTAATGAGCAATTTTCGATGGGTGGCGCTGAAAGTGTGCGTGGTTATTTTGAAACACAGTCATTAGCTGATGATGCGCTGTTTGGCTCTTTGGAACTGCACTCGCCGCATTTGGGTGCCGCTGAATGGGAGTATCTCAATAATTTGAAATTGTTAACGTTTGTGGACGTGGCTAAAGGCTGGGTTAAAAACCCGTTGCCGGGTAATTCCTCAGGCGATTTTATTAGTAGCGCGGGGATAGGAATGAACTTTCAGATGTGGAAACACCTAAGTGGTGTATTGAATGTCGGGTTCCCTTTTAACGCATTAGGCCCGGTAAAAAGCGGCGATCCACGACTGCATTTTAATATCGCTACTGAATTTTAAGATTGAAAGGTTTGTAGGAGCGGGCCTAAGTATTTATACAAGTCTTTTAGCTCCTTCTCCAGCGTACCCATAGGGCATAAAGGAGAAGGTTGGGATGAGGGGATTCTAACTGATTGATTTTAATCTCCTCACCCCAACCCTCTCCAACAGGAGAGGGAGAAAATTGTTTTGCAACTCATTGATTTTAAATTGTAAAAATCTTTATAGATACTTACGCTCCTACAGACTGAATAAAGATTTTTTTTATTGTGTTAATGCTAAACCCGTTGCGAGGCGGGGACAGAAAACCGCGGATCTTGCTGAGTAAGACGGCCGGGTTGCAACTAACTAAAGCGTGTTAATTATTTTTGGTAAAGGTAACCCCATGTCTCACAAAACGCAGCCAACTCAACATAAGCCCGTAGAAAATCAGTTCAGGTTAAAACCCTCGGTTGCATGTATAAAACTGGTAATCACCGGCGGTTTGTTTGCAAGCGCAGTGGCACCGGTTTATGCCGAATTACCGGTTCCTGTGCCGGGACAAGGTTGGGTCAGCTCCGGTATCGCCAGCAGTCAAGTACTGGGCAACACTTTACGTATTGATCAGACCACCGATAAAGCGATCCTTAACTGGCAAAGCTTTAACGTCGGCAAGGAAAATACCGTGCAGTTCGTTCAGCCCGGTAGCTCGTCGGTCGCACTCAACCGCATTAATCAGCAAGACCCCAGTCGAATTCTTGGTCAAATTAAAGCCAACGGCCAAGTGTATCTGTACAACAAAAACGGCTTTGTGTTCGGTAAGGATTCGGTGGTCAACACCAATAGTTTACTTGCCAGTACCCTGAATATCACCGATGACGTATTTAATCGCGGCATTACCCGTGTATTCGATGAAAACGGTAGTGCGGCGCTAGCCATTGAGCCAATGCAGGCAGGCGATGCGCTGGATCCAAAAAACGCCCAAATCCTGATTGAAGCCGGTGCCAAAATTTCCACCGATAAAAACGGCCGCATCATTATTGTTGCGCCGACTATCGAGAACAAAGGCTCGTTGTCTTCTGATACGCAAGGCCAGATTATCTTGGCGGCCAGTCAGGACAAGGTATATTTACAGGCGGCCGACAAAAATGACCCATTCGCAGGCTTGGTTGTGGAAGTCGATACCGGCGGTAAAGTGACCAATGCCGGCGATATTTTGGCGCGGCAAGGTAACGTCACCATGGCCGGTTTTGCTGTCAACCAGCAAGGCCGTGTCAGAGCAACGACCTCGGTGAGTGTCAATGGCTCGATTCGCTTGTTGGCGCAAGAGCAACACGGCACGCAAGGCAATAAGCTGGTGGCGACCAAAACTGATCGCGCGGCCGATCTCAACGACGGTTTGGGCACCAAAGCCACCACTACTTTAGCAACCGGCAGCGTTACCGAAATCGTTGCGGATGTCGACGGCGGCAGCGCGATAGACGAGCTGGATCAGCCTGGCTCTTATTTGCAGGTGACGGGCAATACCGTGCATGTGCAATCCGGTGCCACTATTAAAGTGCCGGGCGGCAAAGTAAATATAACTGCGACTGATAATCTGGCTGATGCCAAGCAAGGCACCAAAGGCCGTATTCTTGTTGATAAAGATGCAGTAATCGATGTGTCCGGTTATAAAAATGTGGCGGTGGCGATGGAGCGCAATGTCGGCGAGATTTCGGCACAAAGTTATGATTTGCGCGATTCCCCGTTACAAAGAACCGGCGTAACGAAAGGCGAAACCCTCAAGGTGGATTTGCGTAAGGGGTCAGATTTCGTTGATACCAGCGGCGCAGAAGCCCGTATTTCACGCAGCGTTAATGAACGTTTGGGCGACGAACGCTTGAGCGACGATCGCTTTGGCAACGGCGCCGAGATTAATCTAACTACCAGCGGCGATTTGATTATCAACGACGGCGCCAAAATTGATATTTCCGGCGGTTCTGTGGCTTATCAGGATGGCTACATCAGTACCACCAAGCTGCTGACCGACTACGGACGCATCGTTGACATCAGCGATGCCGATCCCAATGAGCATTATGTATCTATTTTTGGTGTGGTTAATGAGAGCCACAAGAAATGGGGCGTCGAAAGAATCTGGAATATGTTGGGTAATGGTGCGGGTCAGTTTCAGCGCGGTTACGTTGCAGGTAAAAATGCCGGTAGCCTGAATATTAAAGCGCCAAAGGTAGCTTGGAATGGCACGCTAATAGCCGGCAGCAGTGCCGGACAATTTCAACGCGAGCTGGCGAACACGCCTTCCGGAGGCCGCCTTGATGTTGATATGGCGGTTTTCCAGTCACTGCAAAATGTAAAGTTTCAGAACGCAGGCCGGCAGACTCAACTTGCCCTGGATGACCTGTTTCCCGAACGGGATGCTCAGCAGCCCGCCGACCTGATATTGTCTGCGGCATTGTTAGCCAATTCAGGCATCGAAGCGGTATCGGTTAAAACGTTTGGTGACGCGACGTTGGTTGAAGGCACCAACATTACTATGCAACCTCGCGGCAGTTTAGCGGTGGAAGCAGGCAATATTGATGTGAACGGCAGTTTTAAAGCCGCTGGCGGCAGTATCAACTTAAAGGCGGCGACTAATTCAGTATCATCAAGTGCCGGGCTGCTGAACATTAACTCCGGCGCAGTGTTGGATGTCTCGGGGCGGTGGGTTAACGACATAAAACAAGGGCTGTCTGCATTATTGACCGATCCACTTGTGATTGCAGGTGGATCGGTCAAGGCTGAAGCCGAGGGTGATTTAAAGGTCAAGTCGGGGTCAGTCATCCGTGCCGATGGCGGTGCCTGGCTGCCGGTGAGTGGTAAATTGAAAGCCGGTAAAGGCGGCGACATCACGCTAGCGGCTAAAGGTGACGGTACCTTTGCATCGACATTGACGCTGGCTGGCGAAGTCTCGGCATATGGCTTGGAACAGAACGGCAGTTTAACGCTTGAAAGCGGCAAAATTATTGTCGGTACGCCGACAGCCGATGATGTCACTGATCAGGCGTTGGTGTTGGGTGTGTCTAATGGCAATTTCGACTTCTCTCAAAAACTAGCGTTTAACCGGATTAATTTAGTGGCCGATTTTGACGATTTAACGGTCAAATCTAATGTTAATTTGAATTTGCGGGCCAAAAATCTCCAACTGAAACCGGGCTATTTAACAAAAGCCACAGGCAGTTCATTACGCGACTTTACAACGGTTGTTGAATTGCCGGAGCATTTGCGCCAACCGCTGGAAATCAATATGGCAGGTAATTCCGGGGTAAAGATTGAAACCGGCAGCGCCATACGTACCGATAAGGGCTCTACGATCAGCTTGCTGAGTCAAGCAGGCAGTATTTTCGTTGGCGGTTTGTTGGAGGCCGCCGCAGGTCAAATCAAGCTGGCAATTAAACCTTCACCAGATCTGGAATACGATTCCAAGCAAACCATCTGGGTCGGCGAGAACGCTAAATTATTAGCGCAAGGCACTACACGGTTGAATCCGGCGGATGCTTTCGGGCATCGCACCGGTGCGGTATTAAACGGTGGTGAAATCAGTTTTGATGCTCAACGTGGCGTAGTGGTTCTGGAACAAGGCTCGTTGCTTGATGTATCAGGCACAAGTGGCACACTGCATATATTGCAACCGGCAAAGAATGCGGCTGCCAATTTCGTGACGCAAACCCTTGCTTCCGACGCCGGTAAAATTAAGCTGACAGCGGCTGAAGGCATTGTGATGGATGGTACGTTGCGTGGTGCGGCGGGCTCCACCAAAGCTCATGGCGGCAAGCTGGAAGTCACGCTGGATCAATCCAAACGTAATCCGCCCAATGTGCCGCAAATCCCTTTTCCTAACAATCCTTTGATAATCAATGTGACTCAAGTGGCACGACGTTCATTGGAAGAAGACGTTAATCCCGGTGATGACTTTCCGCTTGCCCTGAATGGACAGGCAACCTTAAGCGCCGACAGTATTCGTACCGGCGGTTTTACCGATCTGAGCCTTAGTACAAAAGATCAGGTGGTATTTATTGGCGACGTCAATTTAACGACGGCTGAGCGCATCAGCATTGATGCAAAACTTATCAGCGCCACTGGCAACAACGGCGCTGACGCAGGCAATATCAATCTCAACACCAACTTCCTGCAGATGGGATCGTCCGTGAATCGGACGCTTGCCAATTCTGCACAGACCGGCAATGGTCAATTCACCGCCAATGCCAAATGGCTGCAATTAAAAGGCGCGACCCAGTGGGACGGTTTTAGACGCATCGCGTTCAATAGTGAGCATGATATTCGCACTGTCGGATTGCGTGATGATGATCAGCGCGATTTTGGTGGTGGCTTGGTCACTGCAGCTGATTTGGCGTTAAACGCCAGCCAGATTTACCCATCGACTTTGACTGATTTCACTTTCGCGGTTAAAAACAACCCCGACGGACATATCGATATTACCGGTCGCAACACCGATACCTCACCGTTATCGGCAGGCGGCACATTGACTTTTGACGCGGCGGTTATCAATCAAAAAGGAGTGCTAAAAGCGCCTTTGGGCACGATTAATCTCAAAGCAAGCAAGAGTTTAACGCTTGAGGACGGCAGCCTGACTTCCGTGTCAGCTAAAGGCCAAATAATTCCATTCGGCGTAACCCAGGGTGGCCTGGATTGGTTATATCCGTTGGATACCATAAGAAATCTGGTGTTCGATGCCGCGCCGGAAAAACGCATGGTGTTATCGGCACCTGAGATTGTCGCCAAACAAGGCAGTGTGGTTGATGTCTCCGGTGGTGGCGATTTGGTTTCTTATGAATTTGAGGAAGGCGCAGGCGGTTCTTTTGATTATTTACAACCCGGCAGTGAGTCTTATCAAGGCGGCTTTGCTGTGTTACCAACGCTGGGTTCGCAGTTGGCCTCGTATGACCATTATGAAAGCAAGGGGTTTGCTTATGCGCCCGGTAGTACGGTTTATTTAAGTGGTAGTAAGGATTTACCGGCTGGTGAATACGCAATATTACCGGCCCGTTATGCGTTGTTGCCGGGTGCATTTTTAATTACGCCGCAAGCCAAAACTCAAGACTTGGCGACGGCTCAATACACTGTCGATGGTTTGTCCATCGTACCCGGATACCAGAAACTGGCGGGTACTGACATTCGTGATGCACGCACCAGTGGCTACCGAATTGAAAGCAGAGCTGATGTGCTTCAGCACTCAAAATACAACATAAATACCGCTAATCAATTTTACCAAGCACGCGCCAAGAAAAACGAAACAGCGACGCCAGAGTTACCGATGGATGGCGGGCAAATTTCCTTGATTGCCCAAACAAAATTAATTATGGAAGGGCAGTTCATGGTCGATGCCTTAACCGGCGGCCGCGGCGCAAAAATGGATATTGCCGCCAACCGAATTTCTGTGGTCAATCAATTGAGTGAGACCCCGACTGACGGAATACTGGAAATTTTGGCAGGGGATTTAAGCGATTTACATGTCGACAGTTTATTGCTCGGTGGCGCGCGCAGTCGCAACACAACCAACAGTGCTGAAACCGATATTGCTGTGTCCGCTCAAGAAGTTGTGTTTACAACTAATACCCACTTGCAGGGCCCTGAAATCATACTGGCAGCAACCGGCTTGGTCGAAGTTCAGGCGGGTGCTAGTTTGGATGCCAATCAACAAGCCCGAAGCGGCGATAGTGTCTTGAATGTCAAAGGCGATGGTGCCTTGCTGCGGCTGTCCGGTGATAAACAAGTGGTGTTAAATCGTACCGAAACGTCCGGCGCTACAGGCGAATTACGCGTTGCCGCGGGTTCGACAGTAAAAGCATCAGAGTCAATGTTGCTGGATGCCAGTTATTCGACTGAGATTTTAGGTGATATTCAAATGCAAGGCGGTTCGTTAAATCTGGCTGCTAATACCATCAACATCGGTGAAGTCGATAATTTGGGCGGCAATGCGCTGAATCTGTCCAACCTAAAACTAGCGAATTTGGCTGTCGACGAACTGGTACTGACCGGTCGTAACAGCATTGGTGTGTACGGTAATGTTGGTCAGGTGAATGCGGATGGCTCATTGATTACCGATAGTAATGGCCAGTCGCAAGCCATTAAATTCGATCGCCTGGTTATCAATACAGCAGGATTTACCGGCCACGGCACCGCGTCTGATCGGGCCAAGTTACAGGCCGGTAGTTTGACTGTGCAAAACACCGCGGCGGCAACCAATCAGCAAGTTGTTGACGGCCAAGGACAGTTGGAGTTGCAGGCCGATAGCTTCAAGGTAGGCAGCGGCAACTTCGCGATTCAAGGTTTCAATGGCGTTAACATTAACGCAACTAAAGAATTCCGGGCAGCCGGTAAGGGCAGTGTCGATGTTGCCGCCGATTTGCATGTGACGACAGCGGCGTTGACGGCTGACGGCGGCAGCAATATTAAATTGAATGCGGCAGGTTATCAGGCTCAGTTTAATAGCCTGAACAGCACGGCTGCGGTTGCGAGCAGCTTTGGTGGTGTGATTGACGTGATTGCCGATGCGATTGGTTTTAACACCAAGGCGGTTTTACCATCCGGCAGTTTCGGCCTGCATGCCTTGACCGGCGACGTTACCTTGGGCCAACAAGCCAACGTCGATCTGGCTGGGCGTAAAGTGCAATTTGCCGATCAATTCGACTACACGTCAGGCGGTCATTTTAAAGCGGAGTCAGATCACGGTAAGGTATTAATGGCCGCGGGTTCCATGGTCGATGTCGATAGCGGCGGCGGTAAAGCCGCGGGCGGTAGCATTACCTTAAAAACGCCTGAGCAGTCAGTTGTGTTGTCAGGGCAATTACAGGCTGCAGGCGGTAGCGCGACCTTGGATGTCGGTGGCTTTGATGCAACGGCGAACTTTGACGGTTTGATGGCGGCGCTAACTAATGCCGGTATTAACCAAGCGATTTATTTCCGTACTCGTAATGCCGACATCGTACAAAGCGCAGCTGCCAATATCGTTGCTAAAAACGTAACGTTAGTGAGCGATACCGGTGCAATGACCTTGGCCGGCGGAATACATGCCGACGCGGCTGAACAGGGCGGCAATATTAAACTTTACGCAGGCGATGGCATTACTTTGGCGGCCGGTGCTGATTTGACCGCGTTAGGCACAGGCGATGGCGCGAAAGGCGGCCAAGTGTTGTTGTCGTCGGTTGATAACGATAACGACGGCATTAGCGGTATCGATCTGCAGAGCGGTTCCGGTATTGACGTTTCTGGTAATGGCGGCACGGACGGTGAAGTAACCCTGCGCGCCTTACGCACCGGCACCGGCGTTAACATTCAGCCTGTCGCCGGCACGGTTAGTGGTTTCAGCAAGTTTTATGCGGAAGGTGTGCAAAAATACGATAACGATGATTTCAGTAATGTCAGTGTGAATAATGGCGAGATTAATGGTGAGATTAATGGTGAGATTAATAGCGCCGACATCGATGCAATCGAGGCTGATGCTAATAGCTTTATGACAGCCCTTAATATGCAAAATGTAGCGGCATTGGCATCAGGAATGCGTTTGACAGCAGGTGTTGAAATCAACTTCAGCGGCAATTTAACGTTAAATGATAAGTGGGATTTAGCCGACTGGCGTTATGACGATGTCGCAGACAGCAATGTCTGGGATGATTTGCCGGGCAGGCTGGTGATTAAAACCAGCGGTGACTTTAACGTCGAGAAGTCGCTGAGCGATGGCTTTAAAAACCAATCCTTGGCCGGTTTTACTATTGTCGATAAGCTGCAGGGCGGTGAATCTTGGTCTTATAACTTGGTGGCGGGTGCGGATACCGACAGCGCCGACATCAATGCGGCTGGCCAAACGGGCAATTTGATCATTGCTTCCAATGCCGTCATTCGTACCGGCAGCGGCGACATGCAAGTGAACGCCGGCGGCGATATTACCTTTACCGAAAATACCTCTTCAATTTACAACGCCGGACAGCCGACTAAGACATCACCCTACGGCAGCCTGAAAGATCGTTTCGTCGGCCAGAAGTTTTCTAGCGAATATCCGGTAGCCGGCGGCGATTTGTCGCTGGTAGCTGGTGGCAATATCAATGGTGCAGTGGCGGCTAATAACGATCTTAATGATTGGTTGTTGCGCAGTGGCCCCTCTAGTACTACCGGAATTCTAACAGCATGGGGTGTGAAGTTTTCCTTGTTTAAACAGAATGTCGGCTCTTTTGGTGGCGGTAATGTCATGGTAGCTTCCGGCGGAAATGTCAATAATCTTGATGTGATGATGCCGACTTCCGGCAAGCAAGTGGGTACGGCCGATAATTCCACGGCAAATAGTTTCATCTTTTTAACTAGCGAAGTTGAAGTCAATGGCGGCGGTACTATGCAAATTAGCGCTGGCGGCGATATTGCCGGGGGTACTTATTATTTAGGTAAAGGTACCGGCACGATGACTGCGGGCGGACGGGTGACTGGCGGTAGCCGTTTTGAAAAAGGTCCTGATTTGTTGATTGGCGATACCCAGTTTTCGATTAATGCCGGTAGCGGTGTTAGTTTAACAGGGGTATCTGATCCGATGATCATGCACAAATCGGAGGTCAATTTTTTTAGCTACAGTGCCGCTAGTGCATTGAATGTGGCGTCGTTGTCAGGTGATGTGCAGCTGGGCGCTGACGGCAGTATTTTCCCAAGAAGTAATCCCAATAGTAATCAACAGAAATTGGCGAGTATCTATCCGGCATCGCTGCATGCCAGCGCCTTTGGCGGCAGTATTAAGCTGACTGATGAGATCATTCTGTTCCCGGCGGCGGAGGGTGAGTTGAGTTTATTTGCAGAACAGGACATTACCGCTGACGTGGGTATACGACTGGGTATGTCGGATGGCGATACTTCGCTGATACCTGACTGGAAAAGTCCGGTGACGCGTAATAATCTGGTGCAGGCAAAAGTTATAATTGATCCTTTTGGTAGCGACGATAACGCTAAGCAGTTTCATGCAAAGGTGCCGGTACATAGCAACGATAATCAGCCGGTGCGACTGGTTACCCGGAAGGGAGACATTGAAAATATCGAATTTATTCTAGCGAAAAATGCAATAGTTAATGCGGGACAAGATATAGCCAACGTATGGTTGGAAATCCAACACGTAAATATCGGAGATGTATCGTTGCTAGAAGCCGGCCGGGACCTTCGCTATACCAGTGATCGCGATCCGGCGACCGGTGCATTGCTGGGGAGTCCCGCCAAAATAAGAATCGGCGGACCTGGAGAAGTATTGGTTAAAACCGGTCGCAATGTTGATTTGGGGGCGTCAGTAGGTATTACCTCTGTGGGTAATACTGTAAATACCAGTTTGCCTGAGCAAGGCGCAAATTTAACTATTTTGGCCGGTGCTAATGGTGAGCTTAACTATGCGGGCTTTATCGATGCTTATCTGCAAAACAGCGATCAATATAGCCAGGATTACCAACAGGCTACATTGTTGATAACCGATTTTATGCGGCAAACCTTAAATGACAATTCATTGACTGACGCCGCTGCAATGGAGGCATTTGCCCAGTTGAAGAGTGAAGATTTCGTGGCGATTCAGCCGCAGCTTAACGCTATTGTTCAGCCCGTGCTTTTCAACGAGATCAGGGAGAATGGTAAGGCATCGGCAAAGGCGGGTTCGCTGGACTTTAAACGCGGATTTGCGGCGATAGCGACGTTATTTCCCGGCAGCGATTGGAAAGGTGATCTCAGTTTGTTTTTCAGCAAAATCCAAACAGAAGATGGCGGTGATATTAATTTGATAGTGCCCGGCGGACAGGTTAATGCCGGGTTGGCGGCCTCTTTCGCCGGCGCTAAACTCGCATCTCAATTGGGGATTGTCGCGCAACGTTCAGGCGATATAAACGCACTGGTACGTGACGATTTTCTCATCAACCAATCACGGGTATTTGCGTTGGACGGCGGCAATATTTTAATGCTGTCTACTGAAGGCAATATCGATGCCGGTCGCGGTGCCAAATCGGCGATTGCGGCGCCGGCGCCGGAGGTCAGTTATGATGAGAGCGGTAACCTGAAAATTGAATTCCCGCCGGTGGTATCGGGTAGCGGGATTCGTACTGCGGCCAGTTCTGTTGGCGTAAAACCAGGGGGCGTTTCTTTGTTTGCTCCGCATGGTGTGATTGATGCTGGTGAGGCCGGGATTGACTCAGGTGGTTACGCTGACATTATTGGAACTTTAGCGAATGCGAGCAATTTTAAAAGTGATGGTCCTGTTTCCGGCGTTGCGCCACCACCAGCCAGTGTTGCGGCCGGTATGACAGGCACAAGTAATGCGACCGCGGGTGTTAGCCAGGGGGCGGAAAGCTCGGTTAACAGTGATGTGGGTAAAGATGCCGGTGATGCGATAGCAAAAGCAATATTGGGACTGTTGAGCGTAGACGTGCTTGGTTTTGGTGAATAGGCGTAAAAGTCCTAATGCGTGGAAATTGGATTCAATGTGGGGGCGAATTTGTTCGCCTCGATCATCAGAAGAATTCATCAAAGCCAAACAAGGCTGACTAGTTACAGAATTTGTAACTATTCAGCGCGACAATTCGCCCCTTCTCCCACCGGGAGAAGGCTGGGATGAGGGGATCAAAATAAGCATTTTTCCTTGCTTTAGATTCCCCTCACCCTACCCTCTCCCGCTGGAGAGGGTCTGTTGTGCTTCGCGCTAAATAGTTACAAAATTTTAACGATTTCTTAAAGCGTATTTTCAGTAAAAAATCCTCTAACTGTCATATTAATGTAACGAACTGTTGTGATAATGCTGCTATAAATTTATTTTTGAGAGCAAGCATGAGACGATTTGGTTTTTTATTGGTCGCGTTGTTAATGATGCCCGCACTTGCGCAAGCTTGGTGGAATGATGACTGGGGTTATCGGAAGAAAATAAGCATCGATACCCAGAAACTGCAGCAAGATGGCGTCAAGATTCCTGGTGATTCGCTGGCATTGGTGCGTTTGCATACCGGTAACTTTGGCTTTTTTGCTGATCTTGGCGAGGGCGGTAAAGCGTTGCGCTTTATGT
>Ga0208626_1000127_pt1 | contig 33302 bp, 35 predicted proteins | sample LakWasMet10_HOW4_2_FD_183860 | JGI IMG/M metagenome (GOLD analysis project Ga0208626, IMG submission 183860) | Freshwater sediment methanotrophic microbial communities from Lake Washington under simulated oxygen tension - Sediment Metagenome... | ecosystem: Environmental > Aquatic > Freshwater >... | reverse complement strand
GCGGCCCATAAAAACTGGCGGTCATCGGTAAAGCCGGAGTGATGCGCCTCGTTGCGGCCGCCGACCGACAGCGTGCTGACGACCTTGCCGTAATTCGGCGATTTCGGATTCACATCGACCGTGACCAGCTTGTCCTGTTCGTCGCCGACGCCTTCCGCGCCGAGCGTCCAGACATAGACGAAATCTTCCTGGCCGACGATCTTGGCCATGTACGGCGACTGGCAGGTTTCATCGGCAATGACGCCTTGACTGCCAAGACCCGCCAGGGCAAGGGTGGATGCCGCAAAGGCGCAGGCCCGAACCAGGGCGCGCAGCGGGTGTTTATGCTTTTTCATGACTGGCCTCTTTTGTTTTTATTTTATTAATGGCTTTCGGCGGTGGTCGGATCGATGACCGTCTTGACCTCGGAAATCCGATTCGCCGGAAAGCCGCCTTTCTCGGCATGTTCCTTGATGCTGGCCTCGTCGGGTGCGATATACACGCAATAGACCTTGTCGCCGGTTACATAGCTTTGCAGCCACTGGATTTTTGGCCCCATCGCCTGCAGCACGCTGCACGACTTTTGCGAGATGCCTTGCAGTTGCTCGACCGTTAAGGCGCCGGCGTTCGGAATGTCGCGTTCGATGATGTATTTTGGCATTGCAATTCTCCTCTTGGTTGGGGATGACCGGCTGTTTGACGCCGGGAAGATCAGGTCTTGAAATAATCGCCGAGCAAATCGTTGCAGCACTGCTTCAGCGGCTCGGATGACTGTTCAATTTTCATGCGCAATAAAGCGCCCTGCCAGGCATTGACCAACAGATCGGCCATCGCTTCGGCTGGTTTATCGGTTCTGACCGTGCCCTGCCGCTGCGCGGTCAACAGCCCTTGCATCAACAAATCACGGTAGCGGCGCACGGCCTCTTGCAGCGACGCCCGGCACAGGTCGCTGGTGTCGCCGACCTCGCCCATCAGATTGCCGAGCAGGCAGCCGCCTTGGAAATTAGCCTGCTCAAGCGCGGCGATCAGTTCGTCGAAATAACGCTTGATCGCGGCCAGCGCATCGCCATCCTGGTTTTGCAAATGGCCGTCCAGCTGCCGGATGAACGGCTCGATGTAATGTTGGATCACTTCGGCCGCGAAACGCTCCTTGCTGCCGAAATAATTGTAAAAAGACCCTTTCGGAATCTGCACCGCATCGAGAATCTCCTTCAGCCCGGTGCCGTGATAACCCTGCCGCATCAACAAGGCCACACCCTGGCTTAACAGATTCTCGCGGTTGAACTGCTTTTGCGATTTAGTATCCATGTGAAAAATAATACGACCGGTCGTCTTAAGTTGTCAAGCAAAAACGCGCCGCGCAAGGCTTGGCCTTCCCTATGCCTTTCCCCATTCCCCCGCTTCGCATTACAATACCCTCAACTTAATTCACGACATCAAGCCTTTATGGAAAAAATCAAAGTTCTGTTCGTCTGCATGGGCATTATGCGAACATGAACAAAGCCCTTTAGATGTCAATGACTTGAAGCTTTCCCCAAAATCTCCCCAAAATCCCCCCAAAACGGATCAGCTACTTAATAGCGATTTCAAGCCATTCAGCTCCCCTGGAATCATTGTAAACAGCCGTCATTTTTGCGGATTTGTGACCAAGTAATCGCTGTGTATCAATGCCCTGATCGCGATATAGACGTTCTGCTAGTGACCGTTGCTCGTGGAATGTTGGTGGATATCCCGTCCAGATAATGCCTGATTTTTCCCGTGCTTTCTGAAATCCTTTGCTGACAGTGTTTTTGTGTACCGGATCGCCAATTTCTTGCTTAAATCCACGTTTGGTATGATGGATCAGGAAGGGCGAAAGGGAGTGTTTTTGGCATCTTGCTATAACATCCCCAAGACTAGTGTCAATGCATTCCAAGCGGAGTTGTAATGGGATTTTCAGCAAAGTGCGTGTTTTTTGCTGCGGTACATGCAAAAAATCACCTTCAATGAAGGAGTAGGCTTTGATCGGATATGGTTTTTCCTGGATGAACGCTACAAATGCGGCGTCCCACTCCGGGTCGCGCTTGAAACGTGCGATAGCAATATCTTCTACGCGCTGTCCTGTAATCAGCGCCAAAAGCATTGCATTTTGCACCCATGGCTGGAGATATTCAGCAGCATCAAAGATGCTTTGCCAAACGTCGAGCGTAAGTCTTGCCCGTTTCACTCGTACTGGCTTATTCTTGGTCATGGCTGCGGGATTGGCTTCGGCTTCGCCTGCTTGTATCGCCTCCATAAAAACATCTACCAAGGTCGAGCGCAATGCTTGCGCCATGCGTTCTTTTCCGGAGGCCCGATAAGACTCCAGATTTTTTACGATATCTTTTACCGTGATGTCTTTGATGCCAGTATCACAAAAGATGGTGCCAAGGCATTTTGCTAGGTGAATCCTTGTTCGATAGGTGTTTTGCTTAATCTCGCCAGTTTGCAAACGGTCCTTAGTGACTTTTAGATACTCTTCAATCCACTTATTAAAAGGTATGCCGCCTGCTTTATTGGATGATTGATTGGCCATGATATTGTCTGTTGCTGATTGTGCCAGTTGGGCATAAATCGCAGCATTCAACTGTTTAGCGCGATTTTTGGCGATGTCTTCATCTGTGCCAAGCCCCCAGAACGTGCCGTTTCGAGGGTCCTTGTATTGAAATGAGAGGCGACCAGTCCGTTTATCGAGTTTGCGATAAAGATTGGGGATCTTACTCAGATCACTATGGGGTAGAGATCGGCGACGTGACATACTTCAAACACTATTTGCCCAAGATGGCCATTACAACCGTATCAACTGGCTCCACATTGAAGTCAACGGCTTGCGGAATCCGAATAGTCCTTTGCGGTTTTTGAAAAGTTGCATCGCTCTGCACGAGCCAATCTCGACCCACTTTTTGAGCCGGTGGCGTTATGCAGCCATTTCTGGCCCAAGCTCGCAATGTATTGGGAGTGTATCGCCCCTCAAATTTCGTAATATTCCACTTTTCTAGTGGTATCAATGCACTCATTACAAATATCCTCGAAACCTCATTAATATTTTGTTGAAGTATCATTAATTATTGGCCTGGGTGATTGCATGCTTCGGTCAAGCTGATACCCAATCTCTTCTCCGACAAAGTCGACAGCGTTGCCGATTAATGAGCATCCAGCCAATAAAGCAATTAAAATCAAAACCAAAATTTTTTTCATTGGTGCCTCGCTTTAGCGTTTATATGGTTGAATATCATGCTCAGAGGAAATTTTTTGTTCATGATTTTGGATAGCAGCTCGCAATTCGAGAACATCAGTTTGGCTTGTTGCGAACTGTTGATCGAACATTTCATCGAAGTGTTTTTTGCGCTCTTCCAGTTTTTTTATACGCTCCGCTCGATTTTCCGCATTCGAAGCCAATTTTAATGAACCCCACGCGGCTTCGAATTCTTGATCGAACAAGTCTGCCGCCAAGTGCTGGTCAATGTAGTGCCGCTCCTGCGCTGTCAGCACCTCGTTTTTTCCGCTGAGCGCAAACAATAGGATGATTGCCGTAGTTGGCGCTGCAATCAATACTCCGGTGAATAGGTCTTTCATCGCTATACAATAATCTCTTTATCAAATTTACATCGCATCGAAAAGCATCGTTTTTTGCTCTATTTCGATTTTTTTTGTAGCCCCGGATTCTCAAAACCCTGCCGGTCAGAGTCCGCGATAAACATGCTCGCAGCCGGACATGGCCACCTCGCGGGAGGGATCCACGTTAGGGGAAGACATCAATCCAAGTCGCTCGTATTTGTTACGCTTGTTGCTATCACATTTCTACACTCACCTTCATATATCTGTGAACGAATCGAACCCATTGCATAAATGTTGGCGGCTTTGCAACCAAATTTCCTCGCTACCTGCGAGTATGTGAATCTGTCAAACTCCGGCCAAAGTACCGTGCAGCCGGACAAAGAAACTGTAAATAAAATAAATATTGATATGGTTTTAGTGATGCTCATTATTCTGGTGTCGCCTTGAACGACTCGTTCGACCTAATATCATCGTCAGAGGAAATCGACTGGTCCGAGCCTTCCGATTTGCGGAAGCTCAAACTACGCCCGCTTTCTTGTGAATGTTCTGCTGAACTGAAATTACGACTGGATGAACTAGAGGAGTCTCTGGCCTCCTGTGTTGCTTCAGTGCCATTATGGCTTGAATCTGATGCTGCAATGACAACGTCAAACCGACGGCTTTGTATACTGTCTGCGCTGAATAACGGAGAACCATTTATTGTGGCAATGCCTTCACGAGGTCGAATCTCGACAGAACCGCATTGAATGAGAATTTTGGCTGGGTCTCTCGCTCCCTGAATTGTTGGAATATTACAGGCCTCGATTTCGTTTATCTGGCGAAATGCCTGGTTGAGAATGTCTCTTCTCTGGGCGTTTCGCTTAATAATTGCTGTTGCCGTCCTTCTTACCTCCGCTTCGCTATGAAATACACCAAACTTGGCTAATTCATCAATTGATCCCGCAAGTAATTCTGCATACCAAATCCAGCAGCCAAAATATCGTCTCAGTTCCTCGAAATCTGGGTGAATATCAGTCACAACCCATGTTGGTATCGTTAACTGTAATTCTTCTCTCTCGGAAAGCCGCATTCTATCGGACCAGCCTATTGTCCCGTCATGCCATATCACAAAAGGAAATTTAGAGTGAGATGAGTTCGACAAAATCTTGCAGCCAGCGAAATCTGGATCGGTTTTCTCCAGGGCTGACAACGCGGAAATGAGCAAACTTGTCCCGGATAGTGAATAGGTAATATCCGTTTTTGTCGATTTATCAACGCCACTTCGGTGAGTTCGGGAGCGGCTAGTTTCCCTACGATTTTCACGTGATTTTTCCGTTCCAGTCCTTCTACTACTTTTCTGATCTTGCGAAATCGACATCGATTTTTCGCGGCTTATTTTGCTGTTAACGCTGGTTTTTTGATCTTTCGATGCATCCGCACCTATGTCCACGCCGGATTCTGCAAGACAAAAAGGAGAAAATAATGCGAGGGTGATGATTAACGTTGTTAATCGCATTGCGGGCCCGTTTCTTGGTGTGAGAATGAAAGACCGGAACGAGCCCCAAATGGGGCTCGCCTAGTGGGTTAGATGGACATGCAGAAAAATCCGGGCGTGTTTTCGTTAGTGCTGGGGTCCGGTGCAGAGTAAGTGCCTGCAAGAATTTGAGCGGCAATTGCATCAACGTCATCTTGGGTTGCATTCGCCGGCGTCGGTGCCCCACGGAAGTTGCCGAACCACAACATCTGTCCGCTGATTCCGTCCAACTTTTTGTCCAACTCAATCAATACACTGGTCGGAATATTGGTTGCACAAACTTCCACGGCCCCCGAATTATCCGTGTAAAAACTTCTCAAGAATGTTTGCCCGCCAAAGGGATTTTGAACATGCGTCGAGTTTTCATTTCCGTCAATGAGCCTCAGGTTTCTGAGCCACTTCGTCGCCTGCAGAGACTCTGCCTGATCGATGATCCCGTCCTTGTTCCCGTCGACCGAGACGAATTCCCCCGAAGGGATGAACGCGCCATCCCCCAACAAACCGGTTACCCGGGGATTTTCCGAGCTGAGCGTCACCGCACTTTTCAGGGATTGAATCTGATTGATGAGCGCCTTTTGTTTGGCGGAATTGATGAATTCGCCCCCTCTCAGCACGCCGGCGATCAAAAGCCCGGTCACAACCAGACCGATTGAGATTTCGATCATTGTGAAGCCGGCCTGCCCGGAAATGGATGGGGTATTCAAACCATTTTTTTTCATTTTGTTTCCTGTGCTTGTTAAGTAAAAAACGTCGCCTTATCTGCGACGACTTAATTATCCCCAACGCTGGAAACGCTAAAAATGTCGATTTTTGATTACCTTTTGTCATTTCCCTGACTTCCGATATTGGCTTGAAAGTTAAACAAAGGGGGCTTGATGTATTTGATTGAAGACAACCTTGGGGAAACGCAAGCCATGAGGAGGATGATCCTCCTTCTTCAGAGAATAATGATGGACGATAGGCTTACCGGGCGAGAAATTCGCGTTTTATTAGCCGTACTGTCTCTGGCGGGGTTAAACAATCAGCGGGTTCCAGTCCCGATCGATGACATCTGTTGTCTTACCGGAATTTTGTACGCAAACGTGTGCGCGACGATTCGGAGGCTGGATAGTTTGGGATGGGTATCAAGAATTCGCGGAAATGGTCGGGGTAATGTTTCTCTCATTGCGCTCCGCATTTCCTGATAAGCGGATATGGGTATGAAAAGACGAATAATTGGAGTTAAAAAATGAATGAAGAACTCAATGAATATAAAGCGCTGGCAGCTGCGGTAGTGAATAGTGCATTCCGCGAACTGATACATTCTGATAGAGCGATAAGGGATTCCGCCCGTCGATTTTTCTTCGATGAAAGCCAAGACGGTCGGCGAATCAGAGACATCTGGTTTGCCTGGTTGGGGTTGTCCGAGTCGGCCGCCAAACAAAAGGCGGACGAAATCATCGCTGATTATAAAAAAAGGGAGATGACTTTATGTTCTTTCACAATTTAACAAAAGCAAAATTAGCATTAATTGGGTGGCTGGCATATGCCTCCACTCAATTCATTCAATTTGAATTGGTGGATGCGCACGGACCTGATCCAGAGTTTCAGGAAGCAGCCGACAAATTCAATGGTTTCTCCCTATCCATGCCGGAGGTCATTTTAGGGCGATTGGAGCTGGTAGCGAGCCTGGGCGTTGCTGGCCTATGGGCTGAGCCGATGGGTGATATGAGGTACAACGAAGAATGGATGATTGGCTATCTTGTTGGCGGCTTGCGAAACCTGGGCGACAACTTTGAAAAAGAAACCAATGAACTGCTTCGTACCAAGAAAAGGGTGGAAAATAATGAAAATTAATACGTTAGTCATCATTACTTTGATGATTGAATTGACCGGTTGCGCTGCAATGAAGAGCGAGCTTGCTTACCGGTTCAAATTGGCTAGTTGTGTTTCAGAAGCTAACGGAGTCATGAACACCCATCGTTTCGGAGAAGGAAAAGATAGGGCAACTATTACTTGCGAAAGACTATTGATTAATGAAAACCCTCATCCTGAAACCGTCTATCGCGTGCTCGGCGGCAGGGACGCACCCGATAAGTATTTATTGGCCGATACCATTAAAGCACAGAATGAACGAGAAAAAGAAAAGCGGCGGCTAATCATCAACAAACTGGTCAAAAAGGCGCAAAAGGAGTTGAAACAAAAAACCGAGGTTCCCGTAAATGAATAGATTTTTTCTGGCGATCCCTATATTGCTGATGCACGTCGGTTGCACTTCGGTGAATAAAAAACCGGATGTGAATTTTAGCGACAGTCTGGCACTCGTTCATTCCGTTGAGCCATTGCCGACGTTACCGAAAGCAGTTGCCGAATCGCCGAAACCTCACTTACCCTTGGCTTCCCTGAGCGTTGTTGATGCACCGGCAGTTGAGGTGCTAAAAGCCTTGGCGAAGGACCTCAATCTGGACTTTGACGTGGAAAGCGATATTCAAGGCCCGATTACCATGATGGCGAATCAACGCCCGATCGACGAGATCTTAAACCGGATGAGCGATCAGGTAGCGATGGTGTGGACCTTCGATGCAGGCCGAATTTCGGTGAGGTCCGATCGCGCATTTGCGAGGGTCTATAGCCTTCCGCTGGTGAATGCCACGACCCATGTGATCAGCGACAGCCAGTTCGGCGATACAAACGGGTTGAGCGGGGGAAATGTTTCAGTCAAAACCCAATCGGAGAAAAATTTCTGGTTGTCCGTGTCGGACGGCGTAAAAAAGATCCTCGCGACCGAGGCAAGGACAACTTCCGAACAAGACACCCAGAATCCGAAAGGCGCCTTGTCCAAACCGGACGTCGGGAAAACCGAAGTGTCCTTGGCGCCCGACCTGGGGTTGTTGACGGTCGTGGCTACCACCAAACAACACCGGCAGGTGACCGATTACATCAATCGGTTACAAATTGCCGCGAAAAGGCAGGTTTATGTCGACGTAAAGATGATCGAGGTTAAGCTCGACTCCTCGAACGAATTGGGAATCGATTGGAAATCGCTGAAAAACAAGGGGCTGGTTTCCGAGGGAAATTTTGTTGGCGCCGCCATGGCATCAAGCCCGCATCTGATGATCGGGTATGTGGCCAAGAACTTCGAGGCGCATTTGCGCGCACTGGGGGAGCAAGGCAAGGCTCGGATGCTAAGCCAGCCCAAGCTGCTGGTCCAGAACGGGCAAGCGGCCAGCATCCGTGCGACCGATTCGCTGGTTTATTTTACGACGATGGTTAGCCAGGCCCAAACCTCGAGCACCGGCGTCATCACGCCTCCCGTCGTGACGACGACACCGCACACGATTGACGTAGGCGTTACGATGACGTTGATGCCGGCGATTTCGAGCGATGGCAGCGTCAATCTCCACATCCGGCCGCGGGTGACGCGTTTAGTCAGCTATGTGAAAGATCCGAATCCGTTGCTTGCCGAACAACACGTCGAATCTCAGGTTCCGCAAATCGAGCAGCGTGAAATGGAAAGCACGATGCTGGTCGAACCCGATAAAGAACTGGTTTTAGGGGGACTCATCTTGGAAGCCAAGACCAAAAACTATGTCGGCGCGCCCTTTTCCGAGCAGCTACCACGTTGGCTTTCTTGGCTGAACTGGGTCGTCGGCTACAACAAAGAACAATCCAACCGCTCGGAGCTGGTTTTTTTGATTTCCTGCCATGTTGATAATGGGGTATCGACTTGAGGAGGAAAATATCATGCAGAGAAACCCAATGGACTTCATCATTTACGACGGCGTCCTCGATGACAAAATTCTGGATATCGCGCCCAATCGCGATGCGTTTAATGGCGGATACCTGATTTTCATCGGTTTAACCAACGCCACTTCACGCTTGGTCGGAACGGCCACGCCTTACAAAAGATTATTGGGGTTGGCAAAGCAATTTGAACAATTTGGCGTGTCGATCGAGCGGGTTGTCGTTACGCCATGTAGTACGAATTATTTGCCGAGCCGGCAGAGGGTCGCGACGGCTTTGGAAAAAAGCATGGGAGGCAGACGCGAACTGGGTCATTTGGATCAGGTTTTAGAAATGGCCAAACCCGCTTTACGCAAGTTGTTTGAAAACAAAGAGTACGTATGCGATTAGGCCAGATTTTGATAAACAAAGGCGTTCTCGATAATGAGGAACGCGAGATTGCGCTGTTCGAACAGCCTAGGACAGGCAAGCGCTTTGGGGAAACTTGCCTGGCAATGGGTTTATTGAGCGAAGACCAGCTTGTGCGCGGACTTGCCGAGCAATATCAATTACAGACGATTCATCTCCTTGACGGACTTGCCGAGGAGCCGCTCCTCTCTGCCAACGTTGCAACGCAGCATCGCATTTTGCCACTGTTAATCAAGAACAAACAGGTCTTCGTCATAGACGATCCGACCAAAATTCATGTCGCGGACATCATTCGAAAAGAGACAAAACTCACCCAGATCGACTTGCGGCTGGCCACTTCAAAATTGATCGACGAAGGGTTAGTGAAGATATACGGCGGCGACTCGCTGTGGATCCGCTCGCTTTTTCATACCGGCCTCGAAAACCAAGTGGTTGAAATCGTCGAGGCCGTTTTGACGCATGGCGTTCGCATGGGCGCGTCGGATATTCATTTTGTGCCCGGCTGCGGCATCACGCGTTTATATTACCGAATTGATGGGGTAATGCAGCACGTCAAATCGCTGCATGTCGACTTGAATGCCGGGGTAGCAAATTATTTGAAGGTGTTAAGCGGCTGCGATATTGCGAACACGCGCTTGCCCCAGGACGGTCAGTTTGAACGGTTATTCGGCGATAAAAAGATATCGTTCCGGCTCTCGTTTCTCCCTACCCAGGTAGGAGAATCCATTGTCATTCGCGCGTTATTGCATGGGGACGCGTTGGCGTTGGAGGAAATGGATCTGGTCAGCGATGATAGGGAAGCTCTGTATAACATCTGCCGCAAAAGTGCTGGCGGCGGGCTTATTGTGGTGTCGGGACCGACTGGCAGCGGCAAGACAACCCTCCTGGCGGCGTTGGCCAAGCACCTTTTGAAAGGCGACAGAATGTCTGCCGTTTCGCTGGAGGATCCGCCTGAGTACCGGCTTCCCGGGGTTCGCCAGTGCGCGGTTTCTGACAAACTTTCGTGGGCTTCAGGTTTAAAAAGCATTTTGCGGCACGATCCGGATCTGATCATCATCGGCGAGATCCGTGATGAGGAAACCGCGGTGCTTGCGGTTTCGGCCGCGTTGACGGGTCATCGGGTTCTGACCACCATCCATTGTCATTCAGCCGCCGGCGTCCAGAATCGATTCCTCGAATTGGGCGCCTCCGCGCAAACTTTCGACAGGGTCATCAAGGGCATTATTTCAACTCGATTGTTCAGGCGCGTTTGTCATTGCGTCCACGAACGAAGCCAAGAAACCGAATGCCGGCTGTGTCGGGGTTCAGGCTACAGCGGCCGCATCGCCGCAATGGAGATCATCGAGACGTGCAGTGGTTATCAAGCGCCCCTTGTTTCCCTGGAAAATCGCGCTCGCGAGCTGGTACAGCAGCAGGTAACCTCAAAACAGGAATTGATACGTGTTCTCGGGATAGACCTATGAATAATTTTTTCAGTTTTTCAGTGAAAAATTTCATCTTATGAGCCGTTTTACGTATGTTGCCGTCAACAGTGCCGATTTCAAGCGCTTGACGGAAGGCGAAGCGGAGGCGTCCGATATTGAAGAACTGGAGCGCATGCTGATCGAACGCGGACTTTTGTTAATGGATGCTCGCCCAGCGAAAAAATGGCGGATTTTCAAACATGCCATTTCGATGAACGACAATGAACGAGCTGAATTTTTGGAGTCGGTTGGCGAAATGCTCGAGTCTGGCATTCCGATTGGAGAAGCGCTCGAAGAAATGATTGAGAGCGAAGTCAAGCAGAAAACCGCCTCTTCGAGATTAGCTGAAAAATTGTTCGACGGGGTAACGCGAGGGGAACCGCTGTCCGTTTGTGTTGCCCGTGAAGCGCGGGCGATGGACCCGGTTTCGGCCGGTTTAATTCAAGCTGGCGAGACATCGGGCGACATGGGAACCGCCCTGCTCTGCGCGGCTAAAATTTTACGTCGCCGCGTGGAGGTTAAATCAAAGATTCTTCACGCGTTGATTGGCCCGCTCTTGACTTCACTTGCCGCTTTGACAGCCCTCGGAGTCTGGATCATTTATTTGGTACCGCGTTTCATCGCCTTTCTGGCTGATGCCGGCGTAAAGCCTCCGGAGCACATTACATTTTTAGGCGAGGTCTCCCGGCTCTGCACGTTGCATTGGCAATTGATTTTGGGTATTGGGTTGGGAATCACCATTCTTTTGCTGCTTATCTTGCGAGTCGAGGCGGCCAAAATGGTGATAAGCCGATACGTTGGGTGGATTTTTGCCGCTTATCGGATGAGCGAGCGCGTTCAGCTGCTGGCCATGATCGGCGGATTGTATCGTGCGGGCATTTCGCTCGACAAGGCGGTCGATCTTAGCGCATCGACGGCTGCCGACCCTATTCTAAAAAAAGGCCTCGATCGGGTCAGTCGCGGTCTTCATTTGGGTAAAAGTTTTGGAGAGATGTTGTGCGAATTCGGGCTATTTCCCCAACAAACGTTGAAGATTGTCAGGATAGGCGAAAAATCGGGGATGTTGGGCGCGGCCCTCTTACGTGCCGAATCCCTTCTTTCAAAACGATTGCAAAAGCGGATTGACAGTCTGCTCGGCGCTCTTCCCCAGGTTTTGATATTGATCCTGGGTGGTATGTTTGCGGCAATGGTATGCGGCGTGGTGTTGCCGATTTACGACGCCGTTTCAACCATCCAATAATCAAAATCCAGATTTTTACAGGAAAACTTATGAAAAACAAAATGCTGAAACTGGCTTTGAGTTCATCCCTGCTTATTACATGCGCGGCCACGTCTGTTTCATTTGGCCATACATCAATTGAAAAAGAACTGATTGATTCGACAACTACTAATAGCAATAACGTAGTTATTGCTCATGGCTGTACAGCTAACAACGGGAAAAAAATTCCTGTTGTTGCTCAATCCGTATTATTCCCCACGGTGAATCCGGTACTTTTCAGATCGACCGACTTAGAACACCCTGCGACAGACCTTACCCTTGATGACGTTCTGCGCTCTGGCTCCTTAGCGGATATTCCCCAACTCATTCAGAGTAAAGAAATTTTCAAGTTTCAGCGCGAGAAGAAAGATTCTGCGGGTAATGTAATAGGATTCGAGGGTTTTAATGGAAAGTTGAATCCGGATTTTCACGGTCTTGTTCCATTCTCGACTTTTCCTTTGTCATTCAAGCCTGAATCATGCGCTCTTCGCCTTGTCGTCAAGATCGCCGTTGCTGATATATGCAGAATGTCATTCCCACCTCGAAAAGGCACGGCAAACCTTTGGATACCCGGCGTTACAAATAAGTTTACCGAGATTTTGGACGGTACGAACACCCCAAAACTTGTAGGATGGACGCCCAGCTTAATTTTTGAGCGTCCGGCGACGATGCCGATTGATAGCGTCACTTGCGGCGAAGGCTACGATGTTCTTGTCTTTCCTTCCGACGAAGATGTCGATGCCAACTTACCGATCAAAAAACGCTGGGGTTAAATATTTCACCTTTCTCAATGTGTCCCACGTTGGGACACATTCTATTCGCGCCATTCCGCTCATGCCTGGGGGCATAGTCCCATCCCTTACTGTCCCACGTTGGGACACCTTTATCGCAAACATTTCCCTCGTGCCTGCGGCATAGACCAACATTCCTCACTGTCCCACGTTGGGACAGTTTCATTCCAAACATTTGCATCATGCCTGAGGTATAGACCCCATTCTTGACTGTCCCACGTTGGGACACTTTCATCGCAATCGTTTCCCGCTCCTTTGATATTGAGTTGTAGCTCAAATTTATTTGGTGGGTGTTATGAGAAAAATTCATTCGCGACTGTTGATGGTCATGCTGTTGGGCGTAGCCTCTACCGCGTCGGCGGTTGTCGGTGTCAGAAAAGGAGAATTGAATACCGGGATATTATCTTTGCTAAGCCATTCAAAAATTTTTTTTACGCCCGCAGAGCGTAGTGCGATTGATCGTAACGGGAAACCGATTGAAAGGCCGGTTGGCGAAATCAGGGTTGATGGAGGCCCGAAACGACAAATCATTATCAAATCGATGCCCCAGTCCATACATAAACCTGGAGGTTTTGGCCGCAGGTCGAATTCAAAGGAGCTGTTTGATGCTGATTGAAAAAAATTTTGGATTTACCTTACTAGAACTTTCAATCGCCCTGGCTGTGGTTGGGATTTTAACCGCGGATCTCGGTCTTCCGCTTGCATCTCGAATGATTGAGCGCAATCAGGCCAAACAGAATGAGCAAATGATCAAGGATGCCAAATCCGCTCTCATCGGGTTTGCGATCAAAAACGGCCGTCTGCCCAGGCCTGCGGTTTCCGCATTTGATGGTAGCGAGGCGTCTGGCTGTGTTGGCGACAACGGCCAATGCCGGGGTTTCCTGCCTTGGACCACGATTTCCCTGTCCAGGATGGATCCCTACGGCCAACTCTTAAGCTATTCCGTTTCGGAAAACCTCGCTGTCGCAGTCGATAACAGCAGCGAGGGCAATCTGCAAATTTCTACCAGGACGATGAAAGGCGAAGAGATCGCGTTGAGCACATCGGCGGCGGCAGTCATTGTCTCACACGGAAAACGAAACTGGGGAACACAGGGAAATGGCGAAGCGCGAGCTGACTTATCCGCGTCCAACCGGGACGAGGACAGCAATGCAGTCGGCGCCCAATATTTCCAGCGGCCTGCGCTGGATCAGCCAAATTTTCCCGGCGGCGAATTTGATGATGTGGTCGAGTTTTTATCGACCGAGCTTTTGATCGGAAAAATGGCCGGTAGCGATGGCACCGACCATTTCCTGTCTCGCTGATATTAACTTGTCATCAACACAGTGGATTGCGCCATGATCAGACAACACGAATTTAATGAAAAATTGAAACAACTCATTTGGGTCAACGGGATACGGGTCTTCATCGATTTGAATGGGGAGCCTGCCGAAAAATTGATTTGGGTCGGCGAGCGCGGTGAGTTGGTTGCGGTGGACAACGAGGAAGAAAACAAGGGATTTTGCTTTCATCTTGAGGATGACGGGGATGAAAAAATCGTCGGGGTGCTTCCGAGCGAGTTAATTCGGCTTGCAGAAGAGCAGGATTTTTCCGATTCCATGCGCATCGAGGAAATTGTACTGATTCTTCAAGCCCACATTCTCTCTTCCGCCTGCCAAAAATTTTTGGATTGGATAGACAAAGGTGAAGCCTGGCTGGAATACATCGACTTTATGAAAACGAGGTAAGAAATCTTATGGGTATTTTAAAACCGCTCAAAAAAAACGAGTTTCAAACAGTAGCATTGAAATTGTCGAAATCTTTGCACGAAAGGTTGCGCAATGTCCAGGAGCTCGCCAACGAGGCCGACTTGGAATTCGACGTAAACGATCTTCTGGTGCCGTTGTTGGAAAAAGCCGTTGCAAAGGCCGAGAAAGAATTGGAAGGCATTTCTACTAAGACAAAACCGGAATCCAAAGAGCAAAAAACAAATGCTGGCGGTGGTGAAACTGATAAAACTAACACTCCTAACCTGAGCCAAACAAATCAGACCAGAATGTAAAAAAAGCTCACTCCCAAGGTGCCTTGCCGGCGGCTATTCAATTTAGCCGCCGGCATTTTTTTATTATTCGCTACTCGACATCTGCCGAAAACCTACCATATTGCCCGGATACTTACAAAAGCATTTCCTCTGTCATTGATATTACGTCATAACAATTTTTTTACGGAGTAGTGCTGTGATTCAAATTTATTTTGTTGGCAAAGATGGAGAGGTAAGGGTTAGTAAGTGGGATTTATTTGGTAACTTGAGGTCTTACGAAAGGTTTGATGGACAAGGTGTTATTGATGGCCCTGTTGTATTTGGTGTTGGAGGTGAAATTTCAGTTCAAACTTTGCCAATGGTAAAGGGAAAATCTGGGAATATGATGCTACGTCGCAAAATCAAGGAATTTTCGGGATCGAGCGACTTAGCTATTTCAATAATGATTGGATCCTTATCTGAGGATAATAGCGCAGTTTGGTGCTTCGCGAAAATGGATGGTTCACGAGACTTCAGCAGCGAGGATATGAAGTGGTGGGTAATGGGCGTCGAAAATATAGCCGAATTGATGGGGTGGACAGATCAAATTGTCTTGTTCGAACTTCTCGGTTCGCGGCATCTTGCCGTCATTGATTATCACGGAGTTATTGTCGGGTATCATGATTGCGCTGGTGCTGATCTTGTGGAAATTGGTAGGGTAATTCAATCCTGGTTAGGGCGACGCTGGGGAAGAAAAGGCATCATTACCATCGACTGTGAGTGGAATGGCGCGCTGGCCTCATCTTGGTTGGAAATCGGGGCTAAATTCATGATCGATAGACCGGTCGTTAGTGAATTTCCTGAGGTAATTTTTTGCCACCCGAAAATCATCCGGTCTTCGCCCAATTTTGCGACGGAGGAAATGCGGCGCTCCTCTAGGGATAGACGAATTGGTGCATTTTTTTATACTTGCGCAATTGGCGTGGCAATTGGAAGTTTGTGGTTTGCCGGCGGGCTCTATCGTTCCGGGGTGGCTAATCAAGACGCATTTTTTAGGGTTGAGGAAGAGCGTCGAGCTTTGGTTGCCAAGATCGATACGTCGCGCGAGGTCCTGTTGGGTAACGAGGTTTTTTTGAGAACGGCGTTGACGGTTTCCGACTCCATCAGCGGAGCGCCCAGTTTGCAGGATGGTTTTCAGGTTATCGCAAATGCCGGGCTTGGCGAAAGGATCGATCTTGAAAAAATATCAATTTCAAAGACAGATGAAAAAGGTGTTTCGATTATGAAGATGATTGGCACCGTAACGCCTGTTTTCCAATCAGGAAAAGTTTATTCTGCAACGCTCAAATTATTACAGGGATTTTGTAATCTGTTGTCCGAGAAGAATCCTGCCATTGTCGAGAGCGCTAAAATCGAGAACTTGGGTTTTATTGTGGGAGACAGCAACGCAAGCATCACCGAGCCGGAGGCTTCGTTGACGTCAATGCCTTTCCAAATTCTTGTTAGAATGCGGCGGGCTATTTGATGATGCGAGTAATTCTTTCAATTTTGATTTTTTTGGGGAGTTGTGGTGGCGGATATTTTGTGTGGCGGCAGGCGGACAAATTCTCTACGGAACAGTTTGATCTGGCTGCTGCATCACAGGTTCGTCTGGAGAGTCAAAAAACGAATTCGGAGCGATTAAAAAATGAACATTCGGACACCAAAAGTCGATTGGCCCGGCTTCGGCAGACGGGGTTCTTTGAAATCGATCGGGTCGGTGCCCTGGATTATTTTGCCAGTCTCGGCAATCGGTTTTCATTTTCCTGTAAGGAAAATGACTGGAAGGATTTGGAAAACGGCAAAAAACTAACCGCCAAAATAACCGGAATATTTCCGCACGAGGGGGATTTGTTGGCTTTTCTGCACCGGCTGGGCCAGGCCCGGTTGGGATTGCTGATATGGGAAAAAATTGAAATTTCTCGCACTGCCTCCGGCCTCGCGATATCGGTCACAGTGAACTGGTTCGGTGTGAGAGAGCGTTAATGTGAGCCATCGATTAGTTTGTATTGTCTCACTGAGAATTTAAGCCCCCGGCAGCGAACCGCCGGGGATTGCCCTGTCCTCACAGGGTCAGGTCGAACAGGCTCATTTGCTGGTATGGCGCCTTTGGATCAGGCCGCATTTTTGCGAAAATTTGGTTCACCCTGCGCGGCGTTCGTCCGACCCTGGCCGCTATTTGGCTGACGGAGAGCCCTGCAGCCGCCGCTCGGCAAATTTCCCCCGTTAGTCCACCGCCGGACGTCGGGATCTCCAGAATTTTCTCAGGTTCGGGTTCGAGTACCGCGAAAATTGCGGCATCGTCCGAGATCGCGGGGTGCGGCGTCTGGCTCTCGCCGAAATCCGGCGAATCCAGCTCGACGCCGGAGCGCCGTTGGGCTGCGTATCGCCGGCACCAGTTTTCGAATTTCTGGGTAGCCCAGGTCTCAAACGCGGCCCCACGGTCGGCGCGGTACGACCGGCTGGCATCGTGCCAGGACAGCCAGGCGGTGCCGGGAACGTCACCCTCCTCGAGACCGTGCGCGATAGCGATTTTATATAATAACCTTTTGCTTTTATTAAAAAATTCATCGAATCTCATTTTAATCCTCCACCGAGCCAGCTAAATTTCCCGCGCAGCGCCCTAATCGCCGCCAGGCCTGCCGCGTGATCCACCCGATGCCCCACGCGGCTTGGCTTTTCGTGTGCGTGAGGTGGCCAGTCTGGCCAGCCACACTCCAAAAAACGGTTGTATCGTGGACGCACGTGCGCGTCCATTGCGCTGTGGGACCCGGTCCGCAGGATCGCCGCGTCGTAGCCCTCCGACGAGGCGATCGCGAGTACCAGGGGATGCTGATACGCATCTGCGAGGGTCTCATCAGCTGCGTGGGCTGCGCGTATTAACGCGCGAATAGCGGCCTCCAAAGTCGGAGTAGCGGGATCGGCCACCTGCCGCGCGATGGCGAGCAGCTCCGCTGGCACGGGGGGCCACGCTAGCTGCGAGCGACAGTGGTCGATGGCGCGCGACAGAATTTCGGCGGGCAATTCGGCGTTGACTAACATCGATTCCCATTCTGTAAACGCCTGATCGAGCGATTCGTGCTGGCTCGTCCAGCGGCGGCCGTAAATTGCCGCCAGGCGCCCAAAAACGATGCCTGCGGCCATCACCCCGGGGGGTAAACCGCTAGCGGCTAGCGGTTGGCTGTGCGCGAGCGCGGAGAATCCGGCGGAGTTCGTCAGAGTATTCAGAGTATTCTGTATGCTGTTGTTTTTCATGTTTTTTTATTCCTGCTGATTTTGGTACGACGTCGTCCCACCGCTGCCCCGAGAGCCACGACGCAGGGTTAGGTATATAACGGCCGCCCTCCAGAGCCCAAACCGCCGCCTGGGCCTGTGTTGTCACTGCCAAAAGAATAATCTCGACGAGCATCTTGTCCGGATTGAGAGCCAGCCATGCCGTGAGCGCAGCTGCGCGGTGCGTTTTTTTGGGGTAGACGGCAAAAAAACGACCGAAATCGGCGGGCTCGGGCTCACACTTTTTTTTGTTATTCCTTTGTTCTTTGTGGCCCGTTTTTGGGCTATCGGGCGAGCCGTTTTCGGGCTGGCCCAGATTCGGGTCAGCCCGTTTTTGGTCTGGGTCGGCAACAGGGAATTTTTGATCAATAGCTAACGCATAGACTACGGCGCCTTGGATTCTATCGCCTGTGTCGATGATCAACTCGAGATTTCTCAGCTCGCGCAGCGCAGATTGAACCGTTTTTCGGTTTAGGCGCGTTGCGCGCGCTATGCGGTCCACGGACCACCAGAGCCGGTTTTCAAAATTTAAAAAAGCCGCAAAATGGCTCAAAACCGCCTGCGTCGAGCTGGTTTTTATTGAGTCGTGCGACTGTGCCCACCGCGCCAACGCCTGTGAGTTTAGCCCGTGCGGGCCGGGTATGGTTTTCATGAGTCAGCTCTATTTTTAGTTTTGCTGACACAATATTATCCCCACATTTTTCTCAATGATAAGCGCGAAAAAGATCAAAAAAAGTCGTATTTCAATTTTTTTTGATCTTCCTTATAAATCAATACCATAAAATCATAAGACATTGATTTATATATAAACATCGAAATAGCGCAAATTTTGCTCTATTTCGATACTCAAAATTCACCTCGGACGATAGAATTCAAAATCTTGATAAGATGCTGGCCTTCACTCTCTTTCAAATTCTGCATAGAATTCTCTTGCTGGGTGAAATGCCGCGCGGAGAAGCCGAACGCGTCACAGGACTGAAAGAACGCAGCGCAAGAATGGTGCTCGCCCAGTTGATCAGCGACGGCATTTTAGACTCGGTATCAAATTTCCACATGGTTGGAAAATGCGGATACCTACCAACCCAAACACAAGGATAAAACCCATGAAGCAAAGAATTCAGACTGAAAGAATTCAGACTGCCGGCTTACTGCTGACCCTGGCATTCGTCGCGACAGGATGCGTCAGAAGCACGAAACAGATCACCGCCTCTCCCCGTTCAGAATCAGCAAATGCTCCGCAGGCGCAACCTGAAACGGAAAAGACCAGTCTTCGCAAGGAACGCGCAAAACTTTTTCTCTATGACCCGCGGGATCCGGCTAGGCCAAATTGGTTTCCGGACCTATGCGAAAATCCTTGGCCGCTATCGAAGGGTGTCAAACGCATTGAACTCAAGGGCAGGAATAGCTGCCTCTATCAATTCGACAGTAAGGGCCGGTTGGTTGAAATGAGGCGAGACGATGGCAGAAAGGTTTCCCTAGAGTACTCAAAGGACTCGAGGTCACTGGTTAGGCTAATAGGATCCGATGGATTTAATACCAATATTATTTTCGATCCGTTTTCGAACATTGACAATAAGATAACTCAAACACCAAACTTTGAGTTCCTGGGTATTCGGCATGAACATTGGCGAATGGACTCGCCCAACCTTTTGATCGAGAAATTGAAAAATGGAGTGAACGGAAAAATCGTCATCGAAAATTTTTTCGATCCCGGAACGGGGCAAATGATCGGTTCGCAAAACTACAAAATCAAAAAGTTCATCAAGGTCGAAAATGGCAGGGAATCAGGCATAAAGGTTGTTAAAGTTCTTGAGGCTCCCATCGGTTCAGATGACAATTGGTCGGAAACGGTCGAGTTGACGTTTAAAAATCAATTGCCGATAAAGATCAACGGAAAAATTTATTCATATAAATTTGACGATCGAGGAAATTGGATCATGCGTAATGATAGTAAAACCCGGGCCGTCAGAAAAATTGAATATTATTAAAAATATTCCTAACCATTCAATCAGCATTGAGCATACGAGTGCAGCATCTTGATGCTCAATGCCAGCGAAATAACGGCAAATAGGATGCCTGTCCGGTAATTGTAAACCCCTTTACACAATAATTCGGGACACCCTCGAACAATCGGTAGCAAGACAATTTACCTCAAATTTTTATCTTCATCCCCTTATGCAACACTGCGGGGCCCGCCAACAGCTCATCTCTTCCATTCCCATCTGGCGCAATGTAAAAAAATGCCCAATCCGGCAAGTTTGTAGATATGCGCAAAAAGAGTTGCTCATAATCAAACCCATCGACAGTTTTTTCTTCGAATCGATACCGATGACCAGCGATCAATCCATTCTCCTGGCGCGCACCGGTTATTTTACTAAATCCAATCCCATGAAAGCCGAAATAGGCAAAGCAAGGAAATATGCTTTGATCCTGCCGTTGTCCTTTAAAATCATGACATCTTGTCTTTACCAGTTTAGCTTTCGTCGTTATGGGGCCACCGGCAAGACATGACCAATTTTCACAGCCTGGGCCATCAACCAGGATGGCCCGATGATGGTCTCTCTCCCCGAAAAAAGCCACGTTTTCATACTCGAAGATCTTTGTTCGAAATGGCGGTGAAAAGGCATCGCGAATTGCTGTCTCGACGATAGCGCTCATTTTTAGGGTAGCGTCCTCGTCATCACGGGCCTCAGTCAGCGGCATCCTGACTTCGAGATGACTAATATTTTTTCCAGAGATATTTAAAGTTTTATGTCCTCCAAGTACCGGCTTCACAGCCGAACAACCCACAAGTGCAGCTAATACAACAGTCACCGCATATAACGCAGTAGCTTGATCATCAAAACAGACCTTCATAAACATTTCCCCATTAATAAATCGTGTCCCATCAATTTCAATTGATGAGGAAATGAAATTTTGATTACAGTCTGACTCCGGCAACGAAGGATGCCCCCCCTCCGAAGGGATGCCTCAAATTTTTATCTTCACTCCCTTGTTCAAAAGCGCAGGGCCTTCCAATGGCTCATCCTTCTTTCCGGCATTTGGGGCAATATAGAAAAAAACCCAATCCGGCAAATTTTTTGAAATTCTCAAAAAGAGTTGTTCATAGTCAAACCCCTCGACAAGTTTTGATTGAATTTTATGCCAATGTCCATTGATCAAGCCGGCTTCGTCGCGTTCCTCGGTAATTTTGCCAAAGCCTATGCCAAAAAGGCCATCGTATGCGTAACAGGGATGGGTTGTTTTGCTTGCCGCATCCTCGACGCATTCCGTTTTTGTCATTTGTCCAATCCATCCCGGCTTGGATGGAATCGGAGGCGAGGCAAGGCACGACCAATTTTCGCATCCTGGGCCATTGACTCGAATATATCGATGCTGATCAACGGCACCAAATACTGCCTCATTTTCGAATTCGAAAATCTTGGCCTCATATGGCGGTAAAAATGCTTTGCGAACCGCAGCTTCCATAATGGCGCTCATTTTTAGAGTCGCATCTTCTTCATCGCTCGCATCATTTGCCGGCATCCAGGCTTCGAGATGACTCGAATTTTTAACCAAGTCCGAATAGCGCCCGGACGTCAAAATTTTAGCGGCGTATATTCCAACCCCAACGCCATTGGGTAGCGTACCGGGAATCTGGGGCCCTCCGATCTCCAAAGCGATTCCACTCGCCTGCCAGAGTACCGTATCGGTTAGCTTACTGTGGCTTTTGGGTAGCCCATAGGTAAGCATTGCTACCTTTTTATTAGTCGTTCCCCCGCAACCGCTAACTGCAATCGTCAGACATAACAAGAACATCGCCTTCGTAGATTTAGCTTTCATCATAAAAATACAGAATAAAGAAAGAAATTTCCCCGCTACGCGGGGCCCCTATTTTATTACACACCCCACGCACCTTCGGTGAATCAGCCCCGCCCGCTGGAAGCCGCAGCCGGCAAGGGTTTGCGCCGTGTCCCAGTGATGGGACTCGCCTGTTTTACGGTGTCCCAGTGATGGGACAAGCCGCGTAGTTCCAGGCTCGCAGCCCGGTCAAATTTACGGGTATTTCCCGCATCGATGATATTTCTCCGTCCAATATACATAGGGAAATCATCCATGAAATCCATCAAAGTTTACCTTGCCGACGAGCTCTACCAGGCGATAAACAGCCTTGCCGAAAGCGCCGGTCAATCCAAATCCGCGCAAGCCGAAAGGCTACTCTATGCCGCCATTTATCATCAAAAAAGCAATGAAGAGTTGCGAACAATCCGCGCAGAAATTCAAGTTATTTTGCGCACGATTGCTTCAATCTATTTGATCACAAAGCGCGGCTTGTCGGCAGCCGATGAAGACCAAATCGGCGAAAAAATCGATGCTGTTTTCCAGCGTCTGCTCGAACGGGCGCGCGATCTGGAGGTGGATTTATGAGCGCAAGAAAAGGTTGGGTCCATGATTTTATTCGCGGCTGGAACGTAACCAAAACTCAAGGGGAAATGTTATTTTTCTCGGTGCTATGGGGTGCCCTATCGCTAATGCTCATTGTCAGCGTCCTGTCGATAATTACGGTCGGAAAACGCGCTACGGCATTTGAACGAATCATTTACTACGCGTGGCTGGAAGCAAAAATCTATTCCGTATTGTACCCCTCAGGACGCATTCAAATTACCTTGGACGGAAGCCAAAAATCGTTCCGTTCAAGCGAAATATTAAAAGAACCCGGCGTCATTGCCAATGCTGAAAAAATCAATCGACAAATCGTTTTTTGTCTTTCTGTCGGAGGATCATGCAGCTTGGGTATTATGATTTTTTATGCTCGCCGGGCTCGTATAAAGGGCGAAGAACTACGCCTTGACGAATACCTGCGCGGCGCGCGAATCGTAGACCCAGAAGTGCTGGAGAAAGCATTGAAGGATGAAGGTCTCAACTCGGATTTGCAGGTCGGCAACGTGTCACTGATTATCGACACCGAGACACAACACACGATGATTAGCGGCGCTCCGGGCACCGGAAAATCGGTGCTTATTTCCGGGCTGCTTGACCAGATTCGAGCGCGAGGCCAAAGGGCTATTATCTATGATATTTCAGGAGATTTCGTAGAGCGGTTTTACCTGCCGGGAGACACGATTTTAAACCCGATGGACGGCCGATCACCATCGTGGAATCCGTGGGTGGAATGCACGTCGGAATTCGACTTTGAGCGCATTGCCGAGAGCCTGGTACCGGAAGGCGAAGGTGATCGATTCTGGGCCGACGTCGCCCGCGCACTGGTCGCAGGAGCCATGTTGAAAATGTGGCGGGAAGGCAATTTCAACCTCTTGCGCTTGCTCGAACTGATGCTGGTCGCCGACATGAGCGAACTCGCCGAAGCCGTCAAAGGCACCGAAGCAGCCTCGCTGATTACCGGCGATGAATCGGGCTCGAAGCTGGCCATTTCGATCCGGGCGAGTGCGGCCGCGTATGTGCGCTGTTTAAAACTTTTACCGGTCGAAGGCGATCCATTTTCGATCCGAAAATTCATTGAGGAAGATGGAAACGGCTGGCTTTTTATTAGCAGTCGGATCGACTATCACGCGGCGCTTAGGCCACTGCTGTCGTGTTGGTTGGATTGCGCAGCCGCCGCACTATTGTCAATGAAACCGGATCGTCAACGGCGGATTTTTTTCGTGCTCGACGAGCTGCCGAGCCTGCAAAAAATGCCCTCGATACCGCGCCTTTTGGCAATGGGCAGAAAATACGGAGCGGCCGGTATTTTGGGAATCCAATCGGTCGCTCAACTCCGGGAAGTGTATAAAAAAGACGGCGCGGAAGCACTGGCCGGCCTGTGTTCCACACACGCTATTTTTCGGGCTCCTGACCCCGATACGGCGGATTGGGCGTCGAGAATGGCAGGCGAAAGGGAAACCGATCAGGCAGGCGAGAGTCACGCTTATTCGCCGAATGAAAGCCGCGATGCAGTGACCCTGAACGGCGGCCGCAAAATCGATAAATCCCTCTTGCCATCAGAAATTTCAGGCCTGGAAAACCTCCGGTGTTTTCTGAAACTGGCTGGCAATTATCCAATCACAAAAGCCAGTTTAATCCCCCAAAACAGGCCCTCCTTGGCAGAGCCTTATGTCACCTCTGATCCCGGCTTGTCTATTGGTTCACGGATGGGATTAGTCCCTCAAATCGAAGAAAACCCGAGCGTAATACAAGATCCATCGATTTCCCTTACCGATGATGTTGCGATGGATAAATTATTGTAGGAGAACATCAATGCTATCGGTCAGCCAAATTACCAACAGCGCTGGAGCGGCCACCTATTTCGGCGAGAAGGACGATAAAAACAACGAAGACTATTACGCCAAAGAAGACGTTTCTGCGGAGTGGCACGGCAAAGGGGCCACGGCCCTAGGACTGAGTGGTGAAGTCGATCCAGAGCGGTTCAAGGAGGTTTTGGAAGGCAATTTAGGCAACGGCGTCACGCTTGGGCGAATCGGTCAAAACGGCGAAAACGAGCATAAAGCTGGCTGGGACTTGACGTTTTCGGCGCCAAAATCCGTATCGATTTTGGCGGAAGTTGGCGGTGATAAAAGATTGATAGACGCGCATAAAGAGGCTGTTAAAGCCACGCTCGACGTGATTGAATCCAGAGCCGCCATGACGCGTGTAAAGATGGGCGGTGAAATGGAAAAGCAATTGACCGGCAATTTGGTGGTTGCCGCGTTCAAGCATGAAACATCCCGCGAAATGGATCCTCAATTACACACCCATGCAGTCGTCGCAAATGCGACGCTGAGTGAGGACGGAAAATGGCGAAGTCTCGAATCAAAAGATATTTATCGCCTGCAAAAAGAAGCAGGATTGATTTATCGACAAGAACTGGTGGCCAGGACGCGCGCGTTGGGTTACAGCATCGATAAAACGACGGTTGGAGAAGGAAAAAAAGGCGCGTTGAGTTTCGAAATTGCGGGCGTCCACAAGGAATTGATGGACCATTTTTCCAAGCGCAGCCAGCAAGTAGAGGCCGCGCTTGAACAGAGAGGAAAAGACAGAAACAGCGCGACCGCGGCAGAAAAAGAAGTTGCAGCGCTGGCAACTCGAAAGGTCAAAACCACTGGTGACCGGGAAGAACTGCGTAACCAATGGAAAGCCGAAGCTGAAAAATTTCAGGATATCAATCGTTTCGTCAAAACTGCCGAAAACTTCGCGGTTGAAGGCGGTTATAACAGTCGATCATTAAAGGAAGACAAGATCAACAAAGCAAATGAGGCGATTCAATTCGCGGTCCAAAAACTGTCAGAACGCGAAATGTCATTTCGAAAATCGGACCTTTTGGCAGAAGTCAGAAACCGAAATTTTGGCTCACTGGCTTCCGAAAAGGACATACAAGCCGCACTTTCGCGATGGGAAGGTCGAAGAGAAATTTTGCAACGAACAGTCGCTGATCGGTGGAATTCAAAGAAAGAAGTCGAGGGTTATACCACACCCGAAAATGTCAGAATCGAAGCCCAAATGATCACGGCGGCTTCGCTGGGAAAAGACCGGGTTTCAAACATCATGAGCGATGCAGACGCGAAACGATTTGTTGCAAAAGCCAGCACAAAAGGCCCGTACAAATGGTCGGATGATCAGTTAAAAACCACCGCCGCTTTGTTGTCGTCAAGGGATCAGTTCAATGCGGTGCAAGGGGCCGCCGGCGCAGCAAAAACAACCACAGTTTTGAAGACCTATATCGCAGAAGCGAAACGACGCGGGTACGATGTCCAGGGAATGGCACCAAGCGGAGCGGCCGCCAAACAACTCGAAGAGGGCGGCGGATTAAGCAGCAAAACAGTTGCAAAATTCCTGATCGATTTGAAGCGCGAAGAAGCCGAAAACAAAAAATTATTAAAGGAGCTCCACTATCGGACAAAAAAAGCCAATACCCCGCGATTCGAGCCCAATGTGGCACATTCGGCATGGAAAGGCTACTTTGTCAAAAAGATCGATGGCACGTGGCGCAAGGCCAACGTGATCGACTCTCTACTTCACCACACAATCAACCTCATCTATAAAGAATACCAAAAACACAGGGCCTATCAGGCGCAGGCGAAGCTCGAAAAATCTGGCTATTCGAAGCGGGTATGGATCGTCGATGAAGCCGGCATGGTGGGCACCAAGCAGATGAAGGAACTCTTGAATGCGGCAAACAAATGGAACGCTCGTGTGATCTTCGTGGGCGATACCAAGCAGTTGGCTTCTGTTGAAAGCGGACGCGCCTTTCATCAAATGCAGAGCGTGATGCGGACGCACAGACTCGAAACCATCGTCCGTCAACGTGATCAAAACTTGCTCAGCGCGGTCTACGCCTCCTACCGCGACCGGGCCGATATCTCGGTTCACACCATTCAAAAGGCAATGAAAAACCTCAAGGAAATTGGCAGCGATGCAATTGATCGATACAGAACCGTTGCCAAAGAATACACCAAATTATCGCCGGAGCAGCGCGAAAAAACGTTGGTGTTGGAACCTAGCAGAAACGGGCGAAACATCGTCAATCAAATGATCCGGGACGAACTGAAAAAAGAAGGAACCGTGCACGGCCCCGAATTTGGATCAAGCCGCCTTGTTGCCAAAGGCTTTACTGAGGCGGAAAAAGCGCAGGCCGACAGTTATAGACCAGGAGACGCCATCAAATTCCAGCGCGATTACAAAAACCTGGGGGCCAACAAGGACGCCGATTACCTCGTTGACAAAGTCGACAAACGGAATAACGTCGTCCACTTAACCTCCTCACATGGAGAAACCGTGGTGTGGAATCCGGCCAAATACGGCAAAGCGGAAGCCTTCGATCGTGTAGGAGGTGGCTTGGCCGCAGGTGACCGCGTCATCTGGACCAAAAACGACAAAAACCGGGACATGATGAATTCCGACAAGGCCACGGTGTTAAAAATCGAAGGTTCCGTTGCGACTTTCAAAAATGATGCCGGCAAAAAGTTCGATGTAGATCTGAATAAATGGGGGCATTGGGACTTGGCCTATGCACAGACAGTCCATTCAAGCCAAGGACGTACAGCCGAACGGGTCATCGCACATTTGGAATCAACCCGGGCAAATCTAGTACATCAAAGGTCCTTATATGTGGCAATAAGTCGCGCAAAGGACGAGGCCATAATTGTCACAGATAACGCGGGAGAACTGAAGGCAGCGGTTTTCAATCGCTCGGGAGAAAATAGCATTGCAAACAAAGATGGTCATGACCAAAACGACAAGGAGACAATTCAGCCTGCCCGAACACTCACACCGCCCAAGATTTCACAGGAAGACCTAGACATTTTGCTCGGAAATAACAGAAACAGTAAAGCAGTCGAAGCCGACAAAAATCGTAGTGCTGGACTGGATCGGTAAAGGCAAATGGCGGTTGAGCCTGGGATTGCGTATTCTTGCTCAATGCTGCCGTCTAAAATTATGTAAATTGGCCAGCTTTTCCTACTCTAAAGCGGCCACTAGCTATCGATCGTGGTAATGAGCGGCAGTCGGCCAATACCCGCCGGTCAGGGTTACTATCCAATTTCAATAGTTAAGGCATCCTGTAACCCAGTTGACTGTCCGGTTTTTGGCGAACAATTTGACATTATCACTGAGTCACAATGGCCAATTGCCGCCAATGATTTTGTTTTCTTCAAAAATCCAGATATTGGGTGTTAATCAACAAAAGAGCCTTTTGTTGATTAGGCATGCGCATACTTCTTTACTTGGGTAGCCGATAAAGCTGGTTTGATCTTACGAAGTTCCTCCTGCGACATTTGACGAAGCTCTCGTTGCTCAGAGTAAGAACGCAACGAGACTTTGTAGCGCTTGGCTGTGTAAGGAATTTGATAGAACTCCATGCGCTGAAAGAGAAACAGGAGTTCTCGCGGAGAAACACCACTTCCCGCTTTTAGGTACTTTGCCTTCGCCTCAATGTTCTCGCGGTACTCCTTATCTTTGAGCCAAAGCTTCCGAAGCGGCTCCAGCATGATTTCCGTTAACTTCTTTCGAAGCGCGTCCTCCAGATAGAACTTCCGTTCGTCGGGGTCCGTAACTTCTTGCCCAAGAGCGTCGCGGATATTGATTTCCGAAAACTTTAGAATGCAACTCGAACCGACAAGCAGACGATTGTCGTTCAAAGTGTTGCGAATCTCGAAGTGGTGCGAAAGATCGGGATGCTCGCAAAGCTCGCACTCAATATCTTCGTCATCGTAGTCATACACGTTTCCGGTAAAGAGCCACTCTCGTAACGCCTCAGTAAACGAAACAGACTTACTCAGCGGAACGAGGTTGCGCTTCGATGTATCCAGCCAGTGGTTCATGAAATCTAACTAAAATTTAGACGTCCTAAAGGACAAAATATTTTGTGTAATTTTCGATATTCTAATTTTGACTTTAAATTATTCGGCGCATGATGCTATCGCTCATGCGCCGAACGCAGGCTAAATATCATCCCAAGACGAAAAATAATCTTCTTCAGTCTCGGACCACTCGGTGACTGAATCCAATATATTAGGATTAATACTCTCCAATATTTTTTTAGTCTTCCGCAACTCCTCCTCATTATTAGCAATATTTGCGAGTCGCGCATGTGTAACTAATAACGGAACATTGGATAGCAAGCTAGAATCCATCTTTATATCCAGCCCTTGTTGTGCGATTTTCATCGCCTCCTGTCGACCTGTCGATACAGCCCAACTCAAATACACCATTTTCTTTTGCCCAACTAAATGAACATCCGATAGATCAATGTTTGCCAGTTCTTTCACGGCATCTTCCCATCGTTCTTCGGCCATGAGCACTTCAACAAAAATGGGTGATCTATAATGTTCAGGGTAAATCTTATTATTTTGTTCATCCAATAACCTCCGCGCTTCGTCAACCCTGTGCCGAATACGATATAGCTTGCATAACTGTTGAAGAACACGACCACTTCCAGGCGATTTATCCAATAAACGAATAAGAATCGCCTCGGCGTCATCCATGCCCGTCGTTTCACTCACCTGAATCAAATGAGCCGCATAACTCACTAAAATTCGAAAATGATTGGGATAGCGTTTCAATGCGTTATTGAGCACACGCCCAACCTCATCCCTATTACCCATCCTTCTATACGAAGTAGCCAGCTCCAAGTATGTGTTGGCTCGTTGCGTACCCTTTAGCTCTGCTTCAAAAGCAGATATTGCATCTTGATAATTGTGAAGACCGAGATATGCTCTTCCATATTCATGCGCTATCCAATCACTAGTTGTTATTGTAAAACCAAACTCTTCTAATTTTTCTAAGGCTCTTTTGTGTTCATTAATAGCAAGATAGCTGTCAATAAAAGACGTTTTTACCCCTCTAGCGTCGGAAAAATGTAGAATAAGGTCGCTGTAATACTTTTCACCTTCTCTTATCCGATTAACTCGAAATAGGCAGGCGGCTATACGTAATTCTAACTCGTAACTATTTAAACCCAGTTTTTGCGCCGCTAAAAACGCAGCTAATGCAGCATCGTAGTTAAAGTGTCTCTTAAACCAGTAGGTCCCTGCCCAAAAAAGTTCTCCTCGATATACTACTCCAAACTGTTCTATATCGCTTGGGTCACCGGCAGCCAATTTATGGAAGTAACATTCTCGAATCCACCGAGGGTTATTGTCATGTCTGTACAGGCGTTGATAGCTTTCCGCTATTGACTTATGCTTCAGATCAAGGGGATTTCCTTTTACAGATGTCGGGTCAATTTCTTCAATATCTTCATCTTTTAATCGATTGTGAAGAACAACGATGCCAGAGACCAAATCATCTCTAGCATTGTCATTCACATGGTAAATCAGGCCAAGTCTTTCAGCTTCAATCACGCTTCTTGACGACGCCAGTTCAATCAACATACTTCTTGGAATAGGTCCTCTTAATAATTCGACAATCTCTACAGCCTGCTTAGATTCTTCTGTAATAACGCGCTGATAAAGCTCTTCTCGAAGCCGATTTCGCAAAAGATCAAGAAACGCTTCATCTTGAATAACCGGACTCCCTTCTAATTGAATAATTTTCCCGGCAATGGCTGCTAGATAAGGGACTCGGTCAATAGCGTCAATTAAACTAGCTGGATACTCAGAAATATGTAGTTTCGCTCTATCAACATAATCATCAAGGACGTTTCGGATGTGCTCTCCTTTCGGAAAACGACCAACCGGGGGTTGCTCATAATCTACCTCTATAGACGCTGGTAAAAAGTGTAGATTAGGATCACTCCTTGTTGTAACAATAACTTTTGTCTCTAAATGAATCGTCAAATCAGTCAATAGCTCTTGAATTTCCTTATCTTGAACAAGGCCATTTGGATCAAGCAAACGCTCAAAATGATCAAAAATTAAAATCGATCTTGAAGCTAGTTTTTCAAAAAAATCCACAAATAACTTACGAACATGACTGTATTCGATGTCACAGAAGTGCTGTATTAGATCATAGGTAATCTGAATACCGACCTGAGTCAAATATTGTTCTAAAATACTCCATACTGTGGTAGAAAATGTGATATCAAAAAATACACTCTTCCGATGATGCGCACGCCTATGGAGGACCTCGCTTACCAATACGCTTTTTCCCATGAATGGGCCACCGCGGATTATGGTTAATTGTTTGCTAGACAAAAGGAAGGTTTCAAGAGCATCTTGAGAGTTTGCGCGGTCTCTAAAACCATCAAGTATACGGGTGGATGTAGGGGCGAATTGAACAGAGCAGTCAAAACGCTCCAATTGCTGTTTCAACGTAGCAATTGCAACGTGTGTTTGTTCTTGCTTTGTGGGCGCAGCAATTCCGGGAGCTTTTGCGAAATCCAGTTGCTTGTGCAAGGCGGCTATCTGAAGGTCGAAGTCCACTAACGCGACATTATTTCGCGCCTCAATATCGCCTGGTAAAATTTCGTTTTGATTTTTCCAAAGATTATACTGATCTGTACGGTTCTTTATGACGGATTGGAGAATTTTGGCATGAGGTATGTTTGTCGATTCCTTCCGCTTTCCTAAAAATGTAAACCACTGATTTCCACTTTTAGTGGGTTCTTCAGTGAAACTGGCAGAAAAACCAGAATCAATAATCACATTCTTTAATAGCAATGGCTGCCAACAGGCATTCCCCCGCTCAGCAGCAGGAAACTTTTGCAGATCTTGTAAGAAGAAGCTCTCACCCTGTCGAGCTGCGGCAGATATATTGCAAAAAAGTGTCGCAGTTTCGGCTATCGCAAGTTCATGAAGTACATTTCTACACACAAAGACAAACGGCCGTGGAAAAGCTTTTAAACTGTCAGGCTGCCTCTCGATCTCTAAGTCGGACAAAGGGAGCGCATCTACTCGTTTATGTATGCCCAGATCAACAGAGTCTTTTATTATATCGGACAGGTTTTCTGGAACATCAAAGGCCAAATAGTTCCAGCCACGTTTATTTTGAAAAGAATCAATAGATGTCAATCTATTTAAGAGAATACCTCTGCCACTCCCGATATCTACAACTGTTCCCTCAGTTGTTTCGTCGATTACCGCTGACAGCGAAACACTAAAATTCTTAATCTGTGTATCATAAATCGCCGCACCGGGACTTTGCATCGCTTCGGGACGACCATAGTCTTTGAGAAACTGATGCAGCTCTTCTTTTATTTTGTCTTCCATAATTGACGATCTTCATGTGTGTTACAGTAAAAGCGACGTTGAATAGCGTAACAAGCGAATGTCAATTACAAAACTAGAATTAAACATCCTAAATGGCGTAATATTATTATTACGATAATTTCTTAATATTAGAAGGTTGTTGGCTAATAAAAATAAAAAAATACGCCACATAATCTCGCTAAGGACGAATGCGCTAGCAGCAACTGTTAGTATAAAGGAACATTGAATATCTGCAAAAGCCAATTGACACCCTACATCCGTAGCGCTAGCCTGCCCTCGGGCCTCAAAACCCATTGTCATAAGCGGTCAACCGCACCCGATAGCCTTGGCTTTTTTATGTCCGTCGTTTTTCTCCGTTTTGCGTTTCAAATGCGGATCGGTTCAGATCAATGCCGGGAGTAGGCTAATACAATCTCCGATTAGCGAAAGCGTAATCGGAAGAACGAAATCGTGCGACTACGCGAGCTACGCCTTGGCCTTGGTACAGCACGGAATTAGGCCTCATCTTGCCGCGTACTACGGATGATCGAGTAACTGATGGTCGGAATGCAGTCGTCAGCAAATGGCCGCTTGGTGAGGTCGCCAATGACTGCGTTGTAGCCCTCCAGTTTGCAGATTATCGATTTCGCTGCATGACCGGTTTGGAGAAACGCGACCGATGGGAATGGGTCGACTTCTGCCGGTCAATCCACATAAAACCAACCATTGCCAATGGCCGCTTTGCAACAACTTCAGATTGCTGGTTTGAAACAAGGATAGCTGGCCGTTTTACTGGAATGCTCAGGATTACATCCGCCTTTATTATATACCCATTTTATCCACAATAACTGTGGATAATGTTGTTAGTCGAGAGCGTCAAAGCCTGAATTCACGCGGCCTCCGGTCGATTAGATCAAAATTTGATCATCCGATCCTGTCCAGGAAGAAAAGGGACAAAGTGTATCCCGAAGATACACCTTGGTGGAAATGCTTTCCCTGCCCTACCCTTGGAGAGATATATTCCGAGATTCAGATGGTGTGAGCAAGGACTAGACGAAGTTGTATCTAATAGATACAACTTCGCGGCGGTGAACAATCTCCAATCTGCCGTCTTCGTCTCCTTAAAGCGGCTACGAGAATTTTTTCATCAGCACTTCCAAATTCTTAACAGAACTCGGATATGTATTGACCCGTCGGCCATGGTGTCACATCATGTGACACTCATTCAGCGAGCCACCGCAGTTTGACCGTCACTGGCGGCCGAAGATGATCGAGGCAAACGGTTCGCTACGCTCGACCGGCGGCGATGGCTCGGCATCAAGGGTAAAGTGTATCTAAAAGATACAGCCGACCGGCGAAGACTATCGTAAGTTGCCGGCGATGCAGAGGCAGGAACGCGGCGCGACCGATCGGCGGCGGCCGGGGCAACCGGCCCGCTACGCTCGACCGGCGGCGCCCCGGCGGCGATGGCTCGGCATCAAGGGCAAAGTGTATCTAAAAGATACAGCCGACCGGCGAAGGTGATCGTAAGTTGACCGGCGGCGATACGGCGGCAGGAACTCGGCGCGATCGATCGGCGGCGGCCAGGGCAACCGGCTCGCTGCGTACCACCGCGGCGACCCGGCGGAGATGGATCGGCATCAAGGGTAAAGTGTATCTAAAAGATACAGCAGACCGGCGAG